>ERZ1292633.2075-Hain-H41-02um-R1-2075-length-20867-cov-6_pt1 | contig 20867 bp, 15 predicted proteins | sample MGYA00564406_ERZ1292633 | MGnify/ENA primary metagenome ERZ1292633 (study PRJEB36523, sample SAMEA6512639) | groundwater metagenome | collected 2019-01-08 | study: AquaDiva: Metagenomics assemblies of 32 groundwater samples
CTGCTGGATGCGTACGATCCGCCCCCCGCCGCCGATATCCCCCCGCGATACCGTGACCCGCGGCACCGCTGGACGGCCTTCGCGGTCCGTGCTCGCGTTCTTGCGTTCGATCCCAAGCGGACTCCCGCAGCCGAAGTCCCGACGCAGTGGGTTGACATCGCCAAGCCTGAGATCGCCAGGCACACCGCGATCGCCAATCCGCTTTTCGGCACGACGCGCGGACACGTGACCGCCATGTTCGCACTGTGGAGTCCTGAGCGCGGTCGAGCTTTCCTACAAAGCCTTCGCGATAATGGAGCGCTGATCGTGGATGGAAACAGCGCTTCAGTTCGCGCGGTGATCGACGGGCGCGCGAAGTTCGCACTGACCGACTCCGACGATGTGTGGGGCGCTCAGCGCGGAGGCGCATCACTGGACTCGCGCCCGTTGGATATGGGTGACGGCGGAACGCTGCTCATCCCCTGTTCGGTCGGCGTGGTCAAGGGCGGGCCGAACGCGCAGGCCGCACGGCGGCTCACGGACTTTCTCGTTTCGGCCGAGGTCGAACGAGTGCTCGCAAAGAGCGATTCACGCAACATTCCCGTTCGCGAAGCGCTTCGGAAGGAATTGGATATGTCCGCGCCGGCGGAATCGAAGATCGGGTTCGATCAAATCGCCGATGCGATGGAAGAATCCGAAAAAGCTGTACGCGAAATCTTGATTCGGTGATTCCAATTGCGTTTGCGGAGCTTGCTCATTCCGATTTGTTGGGCGGTCTTCGTACTGGCGATCCTTTGGCCGGCGATCGCGCTCGTTCTTGAATGCGTCTCCCAGGGAACAGCGCCAGCCGGCGGAATCACCTTCACGGCGCGACAATTCGGACTCTTGTGGCGCAGTCTGTGGCTGTCCGGCGCCGCGACGGCGGCCTGCGTCTTGATTTCACTTCCAGCGGCGTTTGTCATCGGGCGCTCCGCACGAATCACAGACCATCCTCTGGCCGCGGCGGCCATGCTCGCAACCCTTCTTTGCCCTCCGATGGTCTATAGCTTCGGCTGGCAGAGAGCGCTGCCCGGGGAGTTTGATCCACATCTGCGCTGTATGCTCGTCTGGTCGCTCTGGGCCTGGCCGATTCCCGCAATGATGATTGGCGCGGGATGGTCTCGCGTCGGCCGCCGAGCATTTGAGGCCGCGCTGTTGACAACGTCCGCCGCAAAGGCGTTTGTCCGCGTCGTATTGCCGCTTCTACTCCGATACGTCGTACTCAGCGCGATCATCCTGTTCGTGCTATTTTTCGGCGATTATGGCACACCGCATGCTAACGGACTCCTGGTCTACGCAACCGAACTTCTGGGATGGGCCTCGGACTCCAGCCATACAATTGACACGTTGTGGCCTGCGACGCTCCCTGTCGCCTTGACGGCGCTCGCGTTGTGCGGCGTGGCGGTAACGTGGCGGCGCTGCGCCCTCGACGACGAGCCGGGCGAGCACTCCGCGCCAACGCACCGGTCGGCAATCCGGCGCGGTCTTGTATTGATTTACCTGGCGACGACGTGGTTCCCTCCTATGATTTCCCTAATCCTGCATCTCGGCTCCGGCAGCGTTTTCCTCGGTGCGATTCGAACCTACGGGTGCGATATCGCCATCACCTTCGCTGTGGCGCTGACGGCGGCGATCCTCGTCATGCTTATGGCGGCGGGCATGGCGGCGTCGGGGCGGGGACGGCGCTTCGCGCTGGCGATGGCGCTGCTGTTCGGGGCGCTCCCGGGCGCGGTCATCGGCGAAGCGCTCATCGCCGCCTACAATCACCCCCTGACCGCGGCCGTTTACGACCAGTGGCCGATCGTCGCCCTGGGCTACGCCGCCCGCTTCGCCTGGATCGCCATGCTGGCGGCGAGTCTCATCGCCACGGGAATCCGTAGTTCGCAAGCTGACCAGGCGCGGACCGATGGAGCCTCCGAGCCGGGAGTCCTGACCCGCGTTTTACTCCCACAACAAGTACCCCTTATGGTTGGCGTAATAGCGGCGATCACGGTGCTCGCCGTCGCTGACGTGGCGACCTCGACGCTCGTGCGCATACCGGCCTTCAACCCGATCGCTCATGTGATTATCGAGAAGTTTCATCGGTTCGAGGACGGGATGATGATCTCGCTAAGTTTCATTCTGGTCGCGGCAGCGATCGTTGGTGCGGGCCTGCTTCTTGTGATTGGCCGATGGCGGCGAACCTAGCGGTTGTCCATCAACTGTAGCGTCGGGGCTTGTCCCCGGCGCTGCTTCAAGAACGCTGCCCACAAGGGGCGACGCTACAAGAATGCGTGAACTGCTCAAGCGGAAGGACGGGTACACAAGCGAAAGGATTCCGCTACAATGCCGCCCGCTGTTGCGGCCGGAGCAGTGTTTTTCCGCACGCGGGCCGCACAACTATTACTAAACTTGGAAGGTTTCGATACGTGCCGCGCAAGCCCATCAAGATCAAACCCAAGGTGGAGTACCTCTCGATCCTCGACGGAAACGGAAAGGTCGATGCCGCGCTCGATCCCAAGCTGGACTCGGATCGGTCGATCTACCTTTATCGTCTCATGCTCACGGCCCGCCGACTCGACGAGCGCTGCATCAACATGCAGCGCCAGGGGCGGATCGGGACGTACGGGCCATGCCGCGGGCAGGAGGCGGCCCATTGCGCCTCGACGATCGTCATGGACAAGGAGGACTGGGTCGTCCCCGCCTTCCGCGAACCGGGGTCGTTCTACCATCGCGGTTGGCCACTCGAAACGGTGCTTCTCTTCTGGGGTGGATACGAAGAGGGATGTCGGCCCCCGGAGGGCGTCAAAGACCTGCCCATCGCGGTTCCAATCGCCTCGCAGGTTCCGCACGCGATGGGTATCGCGTGGGCGATGCAGCTTCGCGGCGACAACCACGCCGTGCTCTGCTATTGCGGAGACGGCGGGACGAGCGAAGGCGACTTCCACGAGGCGATGAACTTCGCGGGGGTCTACAACCTGCCGCTGGTCATGCTGATCCAGAACAACCAGTGGGCGATTTCGCATCCGCGAGACGCGCAGACTGCGTCTGAAACGATCGCACAGAAGGCGCTCGCGTATGGATTCGACGGCATTCAGGTCGACGGCAACGACCCGCTCGCGGTCTATGTAGCCACCAAGGAAGCGGTGGACAAGGCCAAGAGGGGCGGCGGACCGACGCTGATCGAGGCGGTCACGTATCGACTCAGCGTGCATACGACGGCCGACGATCCGACGAAGTATCGCTCGGACACCGAAGTCAAGAAGTGGGAGAAGCTCGATCCGATCCCGCGTTATCAAGGGTATCTCGTGAAGCGCGGCGTGTTGAACGACAAGCTTATCGCCGAAATCGAGAAGGCCGTCTTGGCCGAGGTGGCCGGCGCAGTCGAACGCTATGAGGCCATGCGTAACGTCGATCCGCTCGACTGCTTCGATTACATGTACGCCAAGTTGCCGCCGGAGCTCGTCCAACAACGCGCGGAGTTCGCGGAATGTCTCAAGCGGGAAGGAATCGGGAAAGGGCATTGATTGCGTAAGGTGGGCATTGCCCACCAACAGTCAGAACGACCATCGAAGGTGGGCGGTGCCCACCCTACTGAACTTTTTCCTCGGTGAGTGGGTCACCCGGCCTGGTGCGGCATGGGGAATTACGTCTACGGATCGTCATTAAGCTACGCGGATTGGCTTCAGTCGGAACGCCTCCGTTCGATGGAGCTCGCGATCCCACGGAGCACGCGAGAGATCGTTGCCTCGGTTGAAGAACTTGCCCGTGAGAACGTGGAGTTGCACGACGGGATTCAGGAGGGATTCGACCGCGTATGCTTTACGCTGTCCGAGGTATCTGCCGGGATCACTGAGCTGAACGCCACATTTCACTGGGGCTTCAGCGAGGTCATCAGCAGCCTCGGACGCGTAAACGACAGCCTGGACGAACTGAAACGCATCGCGAAGACGCCGGCGCAGACCTGGGCTTATGAGCAATACGAGATTGGCCGCGACGCGATCCGGCGCAGGCTTTGGCCGGAGGCACTTGGTTCTCTTGATCGCGCCATCAACGGTCTCGGCGATCATCCCGGCTATGCGCTGGAGTTCCGATTCCATCATTCCAAGGGAATGATCTACCTTGGCAACTTCCGGAATGCAGACCCGGCCGTAATTGATCTGGTGAAAGCCGAGGAGTCGTTCCTCGCGGCGGGTCGCTATGCTAAGGCAGATTATCCGTGTGAAGCGGCCCGCTGCTTCCTGGCGGCGGGCTGGGCAGCATACTGCCAAGGCAAGATGCCGGAGGCCCTGAATCACACACAGCGCGCTGTTGCACTCCACCCGAGGCTCCCCGAGGCGTACTTTCAGGCTGCGAAGTTCGAAATGCACATGGATCACCCTGACGCCGCGCTGCCGATACTGCGCAGCGCGATCGACTTGGACCGTTTGTACGCCATGAAGGGCAGTGGCGACGAAGATTTCAGGAGACACGGAGGGCGTATTCACAACTTCATGGTTGCGCTTACCGAGGAAGCTCGACCCCAAGCGGCAAGTGCAATGGCCGCTGCGATAGAAGAACTCAAACGGTGCGACGAGTTGAATGCCGAGGCATCGGACGCTCGCGCGAAGCTCGCAGAGGCAAAACAGCACTTCGCCACAGGTACGTTTTTCGGATACCTCGATTGCAAGCAGTCCGCTCAAGAAGCTGTATCGGCGGCTTCCAAGGCGATTAATGCTCGACAGTGCGAGCTCGATGCTGCCGTCTGGAACAAAACTCGACGGGCGAAGCTCGCGCGTTTTCGGCTCACTTGTGCATTCTTTTTCGGAATTATCGCAGCGATTGGGTTGATTCCTCAAATCGGGTGTTTTGGCGTTTTGCTAGGTCTCTTGGGTTTCTCTGGTGTAGGCGCGTCGCTCGCAACGCTGTTTGTTGGCGACGATGAAGTAAACGGAGGACTGTTGGGCGCAATCGGGGGCGGAGTAACCAGCGCCATGGCGGTCCTTGTCTGCAACTCAGCCTGTGACGCTGCGACCTTTGTATTCGTTCTCGTGCTGGGTGGTTTTCTAGGCTTTCTAATAGGACAGGCTCAATCGCATGAACGCTGACCAAAAGTTGCGTAGGTCAGGTCATCGACCCGACATCTCCGAAACCTCGATTGCTTCGCGCATTCGTACCGAGCGGGACGTTTTTCTTCACGCTGGTGACGTACCAGCATCGGATGCCGTATGTGCCGCTAGCAGATCGTGCGAGCGCCGGACTTCGACGACTTGGCCCAGACGGCCATGAAATGATACACATGTCGGGTCGATGACCCGACCTACGACTGAACGGCGGCGATCGAGGCCCGGCGATCCTCACGCCGTCGAGCTAGGGACATGTCGCGATGGTGTACGGGTACGGCAGGCCCTTGAAGGCATCGAGGCATGCGGCGATGTGGGCGAAGCCCACGTCCGGCGCAGGGTCGATGACGCCGTTCGCGTCGCCAGCCAACAGCGCCCGGGCTTTGATAGGAGCGCCCAACGCGCTCTTGAACTTGTTCACCTGCGCCCCGATGTCGCCGAAGTCCGGCTGCGACGACGGACCAGGTGGATTGTACGGCTCCACGATGTCACCCCAGCGCGTTGTACGGAGCTGAAGCGGCGCCGAATAGTTCGGTTCCACGAGGGTATCGCAGCCTTCCGCGATCAGTTGAACTTCGTAGGCTGAGCTCGGAACAATGGCTGAACCGGTGACGTGCAGAAGGCCGATCGTGCTCCAATCCTGGTAGAACGGATCGCACTGCAGTTGTGCCGAATAAAACGGCGTCCCGTCGCTGGCGGACTCAACGTACTGGGTGGGTGGCCCGACCCACCTCACCTGTCCTTCCAACGCTGAGAAATCGCCGGCGCTGCCGCCCGTGTAGGGCGGATCCGGATGATTAAGTGAGGCGAGCCGTACACGAATCGCAACCTGTGCGCCCGTATTCCCCGGCACGAACGACAGGTAGCGGTCCTTTGCTACGGGCGCAGGTTCGATCGCAGGAGCGTCGGGGACAGGGCATAGGACACCCTCGCAAGTCACTTCCATCTTGCCTGTGCCGGCCGCACCATCCCAGCCGCCCACGCGGATCGTGTAGCAGCGACCGAACGAAACATCTTGCGTTAATTGCGGCGGGCCTCCGCCGACCCCGCAAGTGTCGTCGGCCCCGAGTCCCAACTGGAACGAGGAATCGGTGGGACAGGGACAGTTCGCCGACCCGTCGGAGTACAGGGCGAGAATGGCGTCGAAATTTGTACCGTCGCACAATCGGATCGTCAGAGTGCCGGAGCACGTGGCGACGTACTCATACCACAAATCACGACCGAACGGTTGGGGGGCGGACTCACAGCTCACCGGCGTCGGTCCATCCGTTGTCGCACATCGATTGTCAAATGCGTGCACACCTTCGGCAATCGGCTGTCTGTCCGAGGCGCAGTCGTCGCCGACGAGCGTGCAGGAAGCCTGACCGCAGGTCGCCCCCTGCGTCCAGCGCCCGTCGACTTGGTCGCACTGCGCAAGGGTAGCCGACGTACACGTCGTCGATGGCGGGCAACCCTGGCAGCACGCACCGAGTGCCGGGCAAACCAGCGTTCCACAGTTTGCGCCGCCGTACCATTCGCCTGAGGCCGTGGCGCAGTCACTTTCGGTCATGTTCCCCGCGCAAGTCTCTCCCACACAGCATGCGCCGATAAGCTGAGGACCAGTGATCGCACCCGTGACGATCAGCGAGAAGCGCTGCGGGCTGTTGGTCAATATCCCTTTGTGAGTCACGCGGATGACGTAGTCCCCCGGTGAGGGAGCGGCAACGTTGACCAATTCGACGTTGTCGACCGTGTTGTCCGCGGCGGCGGCGGGCGCAGCGGGATTCATGACATCCAGCTTCCACGGATAGTACGTCGTGCTGTCCGGACCGACGAGCCGAAGGTCAACGTCGTTGACCAGGGCGGGACCCAAGGGGTCGAGCGATGGCGGCGGAGGCGTGCCCGGCGGATCGGTCCAGCAAATGGTAGCTCTTATCGGGCCCGATCCGGAATAGGTCCATGTCTGCTCGATGGAATCGCCGTTGACGAGCGCGAGCTCTTGCATGGTGCCGGGGTCGGATTGGTCGAGGCTGATCATGTTTGCGGCCGCGGCGGCGTTCACGAGCCCCCATCCGAATGAGTAGTCGGGCCCGGACGCTGATCCGCACTCGTCGGCCGTGTGAACGACCAGCCCCTTGAGCGTTGCGGCCCGCATGTTCGCACCGCCGTGCGTTGCGCGGTAATGCTGGATGAGTAAACCGAGCGAACCGGTGACGTTCGGCGAGGCCATGGACGTGCCGCTGAGAGCGGTGTACGCGGTGTTGCTCGCTGAAGAAGCCGAGTAGAGGTCGAGGCCGTTGCCGACGACATCCGGCTTGATTCGACCGTCATCGGCGGGTCCCCAACTGGAAAAGCTGCTCATCACCACGCTGCCGGGGCCTGCGTATCCGCCGATCACGTCCCCCACAGCGCCAACAGAAAGGATGTTTTTCGAGAGGCCGGAATGTGAAATGGAATCGTATCCGTTGTTGCCGTCCGGACTGCGCACTGTATTGCTCGAGACCCAGTTGCCGCCGATGCTCACGAAATGCGTCGTCCCCGGCGTTGGGCCATCGTTGCGATCGTTGCCGGCGGACTTGACGATCAGGTAATAGGGCTTTTTGTAGGCGATCGCGTCCCATGACGCGGTTTCGAGACTATAAAAGCCGAAGAAGTAGTCCTCGAACGTGCTGACGTTCACGTCGCCGAGCCAGTACCAGCCCTGCCCGGCGCCCAGGTCGTCAAAGCGCCAGCCGCTGATGAGTCCGTACGAATGGTTGGACGCCAGCAGCCCCGCGGCCGCGCCGACGGCCATCTCGTTGGTGTCGGAGTTGAAGTCGTAGCAATCGAGCGAAGCGGCCAAAGACATGCCCTTGCTCTGCCCGGCCGGGCGGCCGAGGGCAGCCGGCGAGAGCCCGGCGCCGATCATCGTGCCGGCGACGTGCGTGGAATGTACGCTCAGAGCGGGCAGGCCGTCGCGCTGGACCGCGCGTCCGCCGAATTCCTGATGCGACGTTCGCACGCGACCACCGTCCCAGATGCCGAGCGTGACGCCGGCGCCGGTCAACGACAAGCCTGTCGACCCTCCAGGCCAACATTCGTCGGTACTGATTGAGTCCGCTGCCGTGCGGTTGTGCGTGGCGTAGTAAAACGGAATTCCATTGACGATCCGCTGCAACTCGATGACGTCGCCGAGCGCAGTTTCCTTGCGGATCGGCCAGCCTTTCTGGCGAGCGATAACCTCGGCCTGCGGTCGAGGGATCACCTGTTGGCCTGTCGCGCGCGGTGTCGCCTGTCCAAGCGCGAGCGTGCACAAAAACACGGCGACCGTATACACGGACCGGCCCTGTGACGATCCGACTTGTCGCAATGAGACGCTGCGGCTGACCGCTTCGTGCATGCTACTTTCCCTTCGTTCGCACTTTACGATGCGACAGGTGCCTGTCGGCGAAATAGACCCCGGAGCGAACAGGCTCGCCGAACCCCGGAAGGAATTCACGGCACCAATCCCGCTCCGCATCCTTAAAGACAGGATAACAAGTCTATGGCTTGTTTTCAACAAGAAAAGCGGCAGCGGGTCGCGGGTCGCCCCCGCCAAGCGGACCGGATACGGCTTGTGGTTGCACCTACCCGCGAGCCGCCACCACGAAATCAAAGCGGGCGGATGTGATTCCGGTGCACCCGGACCTCGCGGCGTTGCTGCGGACCGCGAAACCGCGTTTCTGCAAGCCAACGGACAATGTGTTTGCGAGCGTACCTGTTTTGAAGACGTTTCGCGGCTACATAGACCGCAAGCGGAAGAAGGTGTACGTCGGCGACCTTGCCCGGGCGGGAATCCTTTTTGAGGATGACTAGGGACGAACCGTTGTCGGCACGCGCTTCAGACGACTTTCGTAAACTGGCTGGGGCTTTACGGCGTGGACCCACGGGCGCAGGCCATGCTCGCCCGGCACGCCCCGACCGGTATCACCCAAAAGCATTATCAGGACTTCAGCTTTTTCGACCTTTGGGCGGAGATCGACAAGCTTCCACCGCTTCGATGGACCGAAGCCGACGCGGAAACCGTGCGGGCCGTCGGCACCGACAATTCACATCCCTGCGCCGTTGTACGCCCCGTTGTACGGAACGATGGTGACAGCGAATGGCACAACGAAGAAACACTAGAAAACAAGCCGGAAAACCGCATTAGTGACACCGAAATGGCACTGGAGCCGACGGGGTTCGAACCCGCTACCTCCTGGTTGCAAACCAGGCGCTCTCCCAACTGAGCTACGGCCCCCGCGTCAATACCCTATCCCCTCGCCCGCCAATCCGCAACAAACCCGTTCCTTTACACCCCCGCTCTGGGGCGGCGTCACGATTGTGGGTAAGTCTCGTTCTCTCTGGTGTAGTGCGTCAGAGTTGTCGTTTCTTATCCGAAGGGAATCCGAGGGTCGTTGTGCCGCAACCAAAAAACCAATCGCGGGCGTGCCGAAAAACCGGAATCGTCAGAGGTGTTCCAGGATTCAGTCCCCCACTCAAGAAGTTGGGGCGCCCGCGCCGTACCCTCACCCTGACCCTCTCCATGAGAAAGAGGTGAGACTTTCCGAACGGCACATTGGGAGCGCGACGGATAGCGGCTCGCAAAATCCACACCGGCCGGAGGGGCGGTCGCTTCGGAGCGGACGCGCCCTTCCGACCGGCTGTGTGTTCTTTCCCCTTCCGGAAAGCACACGATTGGGACGTTGCGGATCGGCGATACGATGAGCCGGTCGGTGGCGGCTTTTTGCGAGCCGCGGGCCCGGCGATCTGAACACGCCGGACGCGGGTCGCATCGTGGCAGGTTCAAAGTCCGACGGCGGCGGCGCGCGTGGGACGAGCGAAGCGACAGCCGAAAGCCGGAATCGGCAAGTCTTATGGGCTGTCGGCCCGTCAAGCCATCCGCAACGCCGTCGTCGTCGTCACAAGTCAAATCTATGATACGAACGCCGATCGGCAAAACGTCGACGAAAAACGTTTCACGCCTGCCCGATAACACGGATGGAGTGAGCGACGAGCGCACCGTCGGCGGACTTTCGCGGCACGTCCGAGATCGTGGAGATGATTCGCCGGGCGGCGCGATGCGGATGCATACGAATGTTGACAGCCTCCGGCGCGTGAGAGGATGATAAGCACGTTCGGGGATTGGATACCGGGTCTGTTTAGAGAGGAACCGAGTCATGTTAAAGGCATTGGTGATTGCCGCGCTCGTCGGCGGCGTTTGGGCGACGATGGCGGACGAGAAGGGGTCCAAAGGCGACAAATCCGACGCCGCCGCGGCCAAGTCGGTCTACGACTTCACGGTCAAGGACATCGACGGTAAGGACGTGAGTCTCACGAAGTACAAGGGCGACGTGGTGATGATCGTCAACGTCGCGAGCTTGTGAGGGTTTACCGACAAAACGTACTCCGGTCTGGAGTCGATATTCGAAAAGTACAAGGACAAGGGCTTTGCGGTTCTAGCGTTTCCGGCCAACAACTTCGGAAACCAGGAACCGGGCGGCAACGGCGAGATCAAGGAGTTTTGCAGCAAGAAGAAGGTGACGTTCGACCTGTTCGCCAAGGTGTCGGTGAAGGGCGACGACCAATGCCCGCTCTATCAATACCTGACCAAGCACGCTGATTCGCGGATCGCGGGCGACGTGGCGTGGAACTTCCAGAAGTACCTCGTCGGGCGTGACGGCACGGTGCTCGCCAAGTGGGGACCGCGGACGCTACCGGAAGACAAGGAAGTGATCGACGCGATCGAGAAGGCCCTGGCCGCCGAAAAGCCCGGAAAAGGTTCGTGACGCCGGGATAGGACTTTCGACCGTAATTCGCGGCGCGGCCGTTCGATCAAGCGGGCGCGCCGCTTTCTTTGGGCGCACGTTTTGATGAAAATGCGCTCTGGGAATCATGAACGCTCGGGTGCGTGCGATGGACTACCGCTATCTCGACAGACTCGCCGGGCGCGACAAACCCAAGTCGCAAGAGCATCCGCGCTGCGTCGCATGCGGATACGATCTGTACGGGAGCGTTTCGGATCGATGCCCGGAATGCGGCCACGTCATCGACGACGAGGAATGGCGGCGACTGGTTCGTGAGATGGAGGGCAAGCTGGCCGAAATCGAGGATACGCTTCAGTGGACGCCGCTGGCGTGGAAGCTGGTTGTCGCCGGGGTCGTGCTGCAACTTCTCCGACTGACGCCCCTACTCGGCGGATGCGCTGACGGCCTGGCTCGGATCGTGGTCTTCCTTTGCGGGGTTGGAGCCTTCTTCATAGGGATGAACGTTTTTCGCCTGCGCGGCATTCCGAGTTGGGCGCAAGGACGCTTGAAGTTCAAGCCGGACGCTGTTTCAAGCGGCGTGGGACTTGCCGGCGGACTACTGCTCGTCGCAGCCGCCATCGGCCTGTAGGAGCGTGAGGATCGGTCTCTCAGTGCAAACCGAGCGTCCTCCTCCTCACCTCTTTCGTCGCAAGCCGGGCGGGTCGTCCTATCCCCAGTCCCACGCGAACTTGTGCTTGAAGTGGTGGTAGTACAGACCGATCGCCCGCAGCATTACGATATTGCAATAGAGTGATATTCCCACCCAAAGCGCGTGCGCGGCGAGGTATCCGCCGATTGCTGTTCCGATTCCGCCTCCGGGTCCCGTAGCGGTCCCTGCGGATACAGCGTTGTGCAGCACCTCCTCGACCGCCGTCGCCCCGAACACGAGGACAAGCGTAACAAGGTAGGCCGGAAAGGACCGCGCAATCGTGATGAACAGGAGGTCAACGCGGTAAAGGCACTCGAATCCGCCGAGGGTGATGACGAGCACCATGATGGGCCACATGAACAATCCCGCTGCGAGTAGTGTGACAAAAGTTGGATCGGCGCCTGAACCGGGAAGCAGCCCGGCGATGCCGCCAGTCAGTGCCGTCACGGTCTGCTGTGCACCGCCGGCGCCGCTGCCGGCTTCGAGGATGAAATAGATCAGCGCCGGAGTGAGCGCGATCGTCCAGCTGCCGAGCCATCTCAGGGCGTCCGTAAATGCGTCGAAAAGGTCGTCGCGCGAGAAACCGACCTCAGGGAGCGACTTGTCTCCCGCAGCCGCCGATTCGATGACGGCGAAGCGAAACGCCGCGTACCACAGCGTGACGAATATCGACGCGAACCAGGGCAGCATCCAGCCGACCGTCAATCCGATCCAGATCGCGAAAAAAGTCAGGAGATTACGAATCGACGAAGGAAAGAAGATCGTCCACAAAATCGATTCACCGTATCCGCGCGCCGGAGTCAGTGAGTCCACGATCGGCGGCGACGAAGGAAACGGCGAAGGTCCTCCGCTTACGTGGCGACGCTCGTTCTCCGGTTGCGTTTGCGATCGGTTGACGGCTGCGGCGACCTCGTCGGCCAAAGGCGAATCGCCGAAATCGGGCGGATCTTCGGCGATCGGAATTGGTCCGTCCTCGTCTACTTCCAGCGTGAAGACGGCACCGCAGCGCTTGCACTTCGCTTTCTTGCCGATAGCGGAATCTGGAAAGCGGTATTTCGCGCCGCAGACGCATTGAAATTTAGGCATTAGACACTTCCCGGCGGCAGACGCGGCTGGAGCCGGGAGCGATAATGAAGAGGTCGTTCGTAGTCGTCAAGGCCGGTTATACAAGCTGCGGCTACAAGGGGTGCATTCCAAAAAAGGTGGCGAATGTGAAAAACTCCTGAATCACTTGGGTAGCATGGCCGATTCGCAAGCGGCCATGCGCTGAATCGAGATAGACACGCCTGCCTTGACGGCGGGCGTGCCACCCAAAATGGGATGCACCCGGCTACAAGTGAGTGTAAATGCCTGCAGGCTGACCCGCCTACGGGCACGACTGCGGTCCGGGATACGGATACGGCAATCTTCTGATCGCATCGGCGGCCAGCGTGACATCGACGAAGTTCACCCCGTGCGCGGCGTCGACGGTGTTTCCTCGGAGTTGCGTCCGGGTTTTGGAAAGCGAGTCGAACAGGCCTCGAAACGTGTCAATGATCGCCGCCAGGTCGCCCATATCGGGCTGAGCGGGTTGGTCGAAACGTGCAAACGGCTCGGCGACATCCCCCCAACGCGCGGTGCGCAATGTGACCGACGGCGCATAGCATAGTTCGTTGCCCAGGTCGTCCCGGCATTCGATCGGCGCCTGGCGGAGCACGTACTCGGAACTCGGCAGGATCGCCTCGCCGACAACCTGTACCACGCCCAGCGATCCCCAGTCCGCGAAGAAGGGCGTACATTGCAGCGCCGCACCCGTAAACGTGCCCGTCCCCTGTCCGCGTTCCGGAAAGTCGGCCGGCGGTCCGAGCCAGCGAACCTGACCCTCGAACGACGAAAAATCCGGCGGCGTGCGCACGGTGCTGGCCGGCGGACCAGGGTGGTACAGCGACTTCAACGTGACACGGACAGCCGTCTGATGTCCCGGGTTGCCGGGCGTGAACGCGGCGTATCGGTTCTTCGGCACAAGCGGCTCACCGATCGTAATCCGGGCGGGAACGAGCAAGTCTATTGGAATCTCCAGACCAGGCGTCGCTGTGTCGTCGAACATCCGTGTCTCGGAACCTACCATTCCAACGACAAACGTCCCTGCCGCGCCCGCCGGCACGTCCAGCACAAGCGTACCACCGTAGCGCGACTCACCTGAATCCTCAATGAATTCGGGCGGGAAAGCCGCCATGCCGTAACGATAGTCCGGCGTGGAGATGTCAACAGCGGAAACGGTCGAAACTCCGAAGCCGATCCAATCCGGTCTTGTCTTGTCCTGAAATCCGGCCTCGCAGATCGTGTCGTTGGACGGAGTGACCACGCACCTTGAGCCGACCGCAATGTCTTGGGCGCATTCCGCATGTCCGGTTGAGTTCGCGCCGGAACACGGTTCACCAGGCGGGCCGATCGACGACGTGCTGTTCTGGTATCCCGACGAGTCAATCTTGACCTGCCAGGTTTTCAGATGTTGCGGCCCCCAACCGGCCAGGCGCACTTCGATGAAGACCCTCTGACCGCCGGACGGGAGAAAAATCTCTTCGCCGACAATCGTATACGTTCCGCCGGCGCGGACCGGCTGCAACGCGACCGTCGCCCCGGCGAATGCCTGCGGCAACGCGACCGATAACGCCAGTACCCCTCCCGCGACCCAGTGCCCCTGACGTTTCATCAAGATTCCCCCGTTCGGATGAAACCACTCACCAAGACTTCTTCATCATCATACCCCGAAGAATGCCGGGAATCGAGTGGTCCGCATACGCAAGTTGCGCGCGAGTTCCGTTTATGTTCGGTAAGCGTTCGCGAATCGCACGTCGCCGGTTGGTTCGCGACCTGCGGGCAGTCGTTGCGCTCCCGACCTTTCGGCGATGTCTCGCCGGTTTGCCGTCCCGTCACGAATCCGCGATCACTGCCTGCGGCTGAGACTCGCGCAAACGAGCTCCTTGTCGTTGCGGGCGAAGACATGTTTATAGGCGTAGGCCGGATGCGCCCACGCCACGCCGCCGCGCTGCCGTAGCTGGTCGGTGGTCGGGTCGATGAGCTTCGCCCGGCTGATCTCCTTGAATCCTTTCGGGGAAAGTTCGCTGATGATAAGCTCGCCGCGCTCGTTGAACATCCACACTTTGTCGCCGTTGCGGACGAAGTGAATCGTCGCCCAGCGGGCCTTGGGGACGGCGCCGAGACTCTCCCAGATTCGATCGCCGGTCTTTGCGTCCAGGCATCGCAACTCGCCGTAGCTGTCCACGCCGTAGATGTAATCGCCTTCGAGGATCGGCGTGGAAATGATGGAGTGCAGTGCGTCGGTGTGCTGCTCGTCCTCGCCGGCGCGCTTCCAGAGTTTCTCGACGGCCGGCTGGTCGCTGTCGAGCTTGAGCATCAGCGAACCGTCGAAGAAGTTCGTGACGAAGAGCCGGTCCTTGTTCACGACCGGCGAAGCGATCCCGATCACCATCTGTTTCGGCGGGAAGGGGTACTTCCAGTACACGTCGCCCGTCGTCGGATTCAACCCGACCACGTTGTCGCCCGTGTACGCCACAAGCACGCGCTTGCCGGCCTGGTCGATCACGATCGGGGCCGAGTACGAGGCGCTGTCATCCAGCGCCCGCCACGCCTCGGAACCCGTCGCCTTGTCGAAAGCGACGAAACAGGCGTTGTCGCCGCCGACCTGCACGATCAACAGGTTGCCTTCGACGAGCGGGGCCGACGCGATCCCCCACGTCGGCATGCGAATCTTGTACTCCGCGTTGAGGTCTTTCTGCCAGACGATCTTTCCGGTGCGGGCGTCGAAGCAGAACAGGTTGCCCATCGCGCCCAGCGAATACGCCCGGGAGTCGTCGATGGTGACGGACGCTCGCGGCCCGGCGTCATAGCCGACGTCGCGATACTCACAGTCGTACTCGTGCGTCCAGACCTTCTTGCCCGTCTGGGCGTCGAAGCAGTGCACGCGTTCGACCTGCTTGGGTGACACCAGCCGATCCGTCACATAAACAAACCCATGCCACACCGTCGGACCGCTGTATCCGCTGCCGATCTCCGTCCGCCACACGAGGTCGAGCTGCGGCTTGTCGAACTTTTCGGCGACGCCCGTTTCCGGCCAGACACCGTCGCGGTTCGGCCCGCGCCACTGAGGCCATTCCGCGGCGAGCGCCGAGACCGTTGCGACGCCAACGGTGATAATTCCGAAAACAGCGACCACAAACAGAAATCTTCGCTGAATCACGCCTTCAACTCCGCATTGAAATCCGTTACATAAGCAGGTGGATTGTATGGCGATCGCCGTTTAGCTCAACACTCAGGCCGAGGGGGGGAGCTGTCCCCGGCGTCCGTGGCGTCGGACCTTGTGCCCGGCGCAACCCTACACCGCGCCCTGACGCGCCGCCCACGAGGGGCGACGTTACAACGACTTCCATCCTTTGCGGGCGCGCGATGAAAATTCCGGGCTTTCGGAATCTCAGTTCTCTGTGCTCTCTGTGGTTCACTCTACGTCCCCCCCTGGCTCCCGCGCCGGCGGGGGTGATCGCTCCTCGCGCAAAAAAGAGCGCGCGCCTCTGATGTTATTATAGGTGAGGGCGGCGGGTGCCGTGGAGTGCTTGCGATGGTGCGTTGGCGTGTGGTTAGATGGGTGAGTAGGCTGCTGGGTATGGGCCTCGTTACGATCGCGGATGACTTGGTACGTGAGTTGCGGCGGCTGCGATTCGCACCCCCCGTTGAGTGTGTTTACAGCCCGCTGGAATACGCGCGAGAGGCGCACGCCGAGTATGTAAAACGGTACGGAAGCGGGCGCAAGGAGGTCGTGCTGCTGGGCATGAACCCCGGCCCGTGGGGGATGGCCCAGACCGGCGTGCCCTTCGGAGAGGTGAATCTCGTTCGCGATTGGCTGAAGATCGAGGGTCGCGTCGATAGGCCCAACCCCGAACATCCCGCGCGTCGCATCGACGGCTTCGATTGCAGGCGCAGCGAAGTCAGCGGCGCGCGGCTGTGGGGTTGGGCGCGGGACACGTTCGGCACGCCGAAGCGCTTCTTCAAGCGATTCTTCGTCGCCAACTATTGCCCGCTGATTTTTCTGGAGGCCTCCGGGCGCAATCGCACGCCCGACAAGCTGCCGGCGCGCGAACGTGATATGGTGGAGGCCGCATGCGACGAGGCGCTGCGCCGCACCGTGGACCACCTCGGTCCGCGGTTCGTGATCGGCGTGGGCAACTTCGCCGAGCGGCGGGCGCACGCGGCGCTCGCCGGGAGCGACGTCACGATCGGGCGAATCCCGCATCCCAGTCCTGCGAATCCGCTGGCCAACCGCGGCTGGGCGGCGCAGGCGACGAAGGCGCTGCGCCAACTGAGCGTTTCGCTGCCAAAGTGAGATTTTACAGGGTCAATGTGGGGACGGATCACGTCCTCGACGCGTTTGACAGGGGTATTGTGCATTCCCCGCCATATCCGATAAACTGGAAGTCATTGTTCGGGTTGTTGCCCCTGCGTAGGCTGCCGGCGCGGACAGCAACGCGTTGAGCGGGCTGTGTCACGAAAAAACCAGTTTCGTCAGGGCGTCGCGATGGCGACCTGGACTGTTCCGCGTCCGATGTCCACCTCGTCGTCGCAGGCAACGGAGATCAATGGAATGAAAACACAGTTTCAGATGGTCACTCGGGGTTCGCTTCGTCAGTTCGTTTGGGTTCCGGCGGCGCTTGGCGCTCTTGTAATCGCACCGATCGGCGCGTCGGGGCAGACAGAGATCACGATCCCGGCGGGATCGGATCTTTGGACCACGGTTTACGGCGGCGGCCAGACCTTTCAGGATTTTTCCCAGTTGCCGATCCCCGCCGACTTTTTCGGACCGGGGTCCGAACCATTCGCCGGAACTATAGAGTTTGCGGGAGCGTCGCTGGGCGACCCGTTGCTGGACACGGTGGATACGGTCGTGCAACGAACGCAGGACGCGGTACTCAACGGACCGGGCAGTACGGCCACGGTCCCGATCGAGCTTGTCGCCCTGCACCTGCAGAGCGTGCAGCCCATCACCGTGGTGATCAACGGGAGCGAGACGCAGTGGACGGTGGAGGTCAAGTCGCATCCGGGTGGGACGCCGATCATCACGGGCAGTATGACTATCCGTCAGACTTCGGATTCCGGCGGAACGTTCGATTCGAACCTGACCGTAGTTCCCAGATTCTTCTTCACCGATATGCAGAACCCGACCAACACGGTCGTGCTCGACGGGGAGACGGACGGCATCCAGATCGACTTCCGTTCGAGCGAGGTTCCATGGCTTCTGCAACAGGGCGACTGCAACGCCAAGACATTGGCGAATCCCGTGCAACTGGGATCGGATTTCGGGAACACCTCCGTGCCCGCAAGTTCGTCGAATTTCTTCGTGGGCCACACGCTCGCTCCGGGCACGACCAACTGCATATGCGTGTTGACTCTTGAGGAGCAGCAGCTTGCGCAACACGGTATTCTTCCTCCGCGCTTGTCGGAGGGCGTCGACACCGACGGCGACGGGATTCGTGACGAATGCGACAACTGCCCGACGATCTCCAACCCGTTGCAGGAGGACGCGGATAAGGACCGCGTCGGCGACGACTGCGACAATTGCCCGTCGATATCGAACTACGATCAAGCCGACGCCGACGGCGACGAGGACGGCGACGCCTGTGACAATTGCCCGGCGGTCGCCAACGCGGACCAGTCGGACGGCGATGGGGACGGCGTGGGCGACGCGTGCGACAACTGCGTGGATGTCCAGAATGCAGATCAAGCGGATGCCGATGACGACGGCGTGGGCGACGTCTGCGACAACTGCCCGAATGACGCCAACGCCGATCAAGCCGACGCGGACGGCGACGGAATCGGCGACGCGTGCGACACGGGCGCGCTTCCGACGGATTCGGATGGCGACGGCGTCAGCGACGATGTGGATAACTGTCCCGACGTTGCCAACCCGGATCAGGCGGATAGCAACGGCAACGGAATCGGTGACGCCTGCGAGCTTACCCCAATCGGCGGCGGCCGACCGCGGCTCTGCATCTTCCAGCTGGCGATCCTGCCGCTTATTCTGCTGGGACTGGCGATGATGAGGATCGACGCCTCTCGCTCGCGCCGCGCGAGGAAGTAGCGGCCGCGCCGTGTCGCCGCGCTTTTGCGTCAGACCGGGCCTCACGTAAGAACTCCCTCTCCCTTCCAGGGAGAGGGTTGGGGTGAGGGTCGATCGTGTCGTTCCGGTTCGCCGGGATCGAGGTACGGATTGCGACCCCCCTGCATCCCCCCTTGGCAAGGGGGGAGGTTTGTCGTGTCGCTTCCGTTCCACGTTCTGATTGCGACGCGATCATGACGCATCGGAGTCGTGGGGAACGCCGATGCGCAGGACGGCGTCGAGCACGCCGCCGGCTTCGACGCAAAGGCTTTTGGCCTCGATCTCGCCCTTGAACCAGCCGGTCTTGGTGAGCTTCACTTCGCCCAGGGCGGTAACGCTGCCCTGCACTTTGCCTTTGACGGTGAGGTTGCCGACTTTGATCGGCGCGACCACGTGGCCCTTTTTTTCGACGACGATGTCGCCGGAGGTGGAAAAGTCGCGCACGGCGTAGTAGCTATCGACTTTGAAGTCTTCGAGGATCAGTCGCTTGCGACACTGCGGGCAGAAGATGGACATCGCCCGGCGGGCGACTTCGCTGATACATCCGCAATGGGTGCAGGTGACCCGCTTGACGGCCTTGGAGGGATTTACGGCTTCCGCAAGCCGTGCCGCTATCGACACCATCGCAGGTTCCACCCGCGCCGGCGCGTCACCGCGCCGGACGACACGTCGTCATCCTAACGGACAGAAAACGCCATTACTTTTTGGCCATCGCCGGCGCCGTCATCGTTTCGGGCGTCTTGGGTTTTTGCGGAGCGACGGTCTCGACGGGGCGGGTGACGATCTTCTGGTCCCCGCCTTTGCTCGGGCCGTTGACGCCGACCACGCACCGCCCGATGAGCACCGCGCCCTCGGCCACTTCGAGCCGCTGAGTTTGCAGGTCACCTTCCAGCCGGGCCGACGCGGAGAGTTGAATCTTGGTCGCGGCGTGGATGTTGCCCTTGACCTGGCCTTCGATCTTGATCGTGCCGGCCTTGGCGTCGCCGGTGAGCGCCGCGCCTTCGGCCACCACCATCTGCCCGTCGCTGGTGATCTGCCCCTCGAACTTGCCGAGGAGCTTCATGCCCTTCTCGAAACGCAGTTCGCCCTTGAAGACGGCGTCCTCGCCGAGAACGGTCGGGAATTCGTTGTGAGTTTCTGCCATGAGACGTTTCCTTCCGCCAGAGAATTCCGGTTGGAGCGACACCCCGCCCTCCGTGGGTAGCTCGCACAGGGGATTATACCCCAACCGCCGACGGGGGCAAGTCGTCCTACCCGGCTCGGCGAAGAGGTTCGCAGCGATTGGGCGAAGACAATGGGCGACTGTCTCTCTGCGAACCTACGGGCGGGAAAACGCGTTTTGCAATTGCGCGAAATCAGCAAGGTCAACGTCGCCGTCGAAAAGGATGTCCGCGCCGTCGCAATCAGGCTGCGCAGGCGCTGAATCCGGCCCATTAAAGCAAGCCATCAAACGCCGGACGTCCGCAAGGTCGACATCACCGTCGTGGTCAAAGTCGGTCGGCCAGAACCTGTCCGTGGAGACGACGGCCAGAACCTGTTCCCCGTCACCGGGCATGTCGACACCCCATACTCGAAGTTGCCACTCACCTGCGCTGGGCAGGCGCAGGCTCGTCCCCAACGGTGAGGTTTCACCGGTTACCTGATGGAAGAAGCTGCTGGCCGGGTCGAATAGTTGCGCGACGACGACGCCTTGTCCCCACGCGATTCGCAGAGTCATGGGAAAGGCGACCCTATCGCTCTGGAATGTTGTAGTGAGGACCTCTGGCCCCTCGATGGTGCCGAGAACATCCGCGGTACCAGCTATCACCCGCTCTTGTTCGGAGTCGAGCAGGGAACCTGTTACGGACGCCAACTCTTGGATCGAGAGCGTTTGAACCGAGGCCGCCGTCCTGTTCGCAGCAATCTTCGAGCGATAAGCGTCGAAGGCTAGCTTGTTCTGATGTGCCGTATTGACAAGGCCAAAGTAGGGCTCCACTTCTTTTACCCCGACGGTTCCCTGATTGGGAGTGAAATCCTCCAGTCGAAAGGCGTAAAACCCGTCAGCGCCCGCAACCACGGCGCCGTCGTAGGCGCCTTTGATGTAATCTGCCTGAAAACCGTCGGTGTACCAGCGCAAACCGTCATAGCCGCCTAGCAGGAGGTTGTCCCGACTGTAGTTGAATTTGAGCGGTCCATCCTTTTCGCATCTC
>ERZ1292633.1623-Hain-H41-02um-R1-1623-length-24114-cov-5_pt1 | contig 20856 bp, 22 predicted proteins | sample MGYA00564406_ERZ1292633 | MGnify/ENA primary metagenome ERZ1292633 (study PRJEB36523, sample SAMEA6512639) | groundwater metagenome | collected 2019-01-08 | study: AquaDiva: Metagenomics assemblies of 32 groundwater samples
CCCCTCGACAGCCAGATCCAACGGCGAGTTGAGCCCCTGCGACGTGCCGCGCTTTCCACCGGCGCGATCGAACGACTGCTCGCCGGTGCCGGCGACGGTCTTCACGTCGAAAGTCTCCGTGTCGATCGCGCGAATGAGGTGATTCTCAGTGTCCGCCACCAGAAGCGACTCGGCCATGAGCGCGATTCCCTGGGGATGGCGGAAGGTCGCGCGACTGCCCGGGCCGTCGTCGCGTCCTACGCGTCCGCCACCGACCGCGGCGATCAGTTGAGAGCGACCCGTGCCGTCTGGAAGCGTGGCGACCACGATGCGGTTGTGATTCGAATCGCTGATGTAGAGACGCCCCGACGCCGGATCGGCCAGCACTTTCCCCGGAAAGGCCAGCCCGCTGGCCGCGCGCACCGATTGCTCGCGCTCGAAGCGAAGTGGCGCCGGAGCGGCGATTCCCGCGGCTTTCGCCTCGGCGAGCGCCTTGCCCACCGCCTCGTCGAGCGCGGCGCGATTCCCCTCGCCGGCCACGGCTCCGATGACGCGCCCGTCGGCTCCGACGAGGACGAGGGTCGGCCAGGAGCGAACGGTGTACTCGCCCCAAAGGGCCATTTCCTCGTCAATGATCACGGGATGCTGGATCTCGTAGCGGTTGATCGCCGCGCGGACGCTCTGGCGGCTCCCCTCATTCGTGAACTTGGCGCTGTGGACGCCGATGACGACGAACGGCTCGCTGGCGTACTTCTGCTCCAGGAAGGCCAGGTCGGGAAGGACGTGCATGCAGTTGATACAGCAATACGTCCAGAAATCGAGGAGCACGACCTGGCCCTTCAATTCCTTGGAGAAGGTCAACGGTCGGTCGGTGTTCAACCAGGCGAACCCGGATTGCAGCTCCGGAGCCCGGGGACGTGCGTTCATGCCGCGTAGAGTATCCGATTTTCGGCCGGATTGCAGGATTCGACTGTTCCGTAGCGCTCCGCCGGCCCCCTCGTTGGGGCTGGCCCCGGTCCGGTCAAGGCGTCATAATGAAAGGTCTTAGGACCGTTTCAATCGCTTCAGGCGCGATCAACGATTTGGCCCGTTACGGAGTCCAATTCACCGGACGTAAATCGCCTGCGATCCCGCCTGACGAGCAGAACCGGCGCCACCAGGAACCAAGGGCCCTCAAGTCGGGTCATTACATGGACTTCTCCGGAAGGCCTCATCTCGAAACCAAGGGGGAATCGGTGGTCGTGGAAAGAGGGACTCGGTGATGACACCCAGAAACCGCGCCATGGCTTGGGTGGCGCTCGTCGTTGGTCTGACCGCCGTCGCGGCCGCGAGGCCCGCGAACGCACAGCAGCTCGTGCAGACGAAGGACCCGGAGCATCCGCTGGTCCTTTACGCCGACTCACTCCTCTCGCTGAACGACCGCTGCATCGTGCGTGGCGGCGCCCTGAATCCGGGCTACAAACCGGTCTACGTGAATGGGAAGCCGATCGGCTTCTGCTGAAGGACCTGCCCGGGGGTCTTCGTGCAAGACCCGGAGCCATACCTTCGCGCCCTGAACCTCACGGTGCCATGCGTGGTCTACCCCAAGAAGAAGGCGCGAATCGATTCGTCACTGAGGCGGGTCATCGGCCATGACATCTTCTACTTCTCGAGCGGACAAGCGATGAAGCAGTTCGATCGCGACCCGCTTCGCTACGTGAAGCGCCTGAGCGACCCGGTGACGAACGACCGCTTCCGGGTCACGCGCTCCTCGCCGAAGGTGGAGTATCGGAAACGCGCCTACTATTTCGCCTCTACCGGCGAGCAAGCGACCTTTGACGGGGATCGCGACAAGTTCCGCGATCGGCGTTCCGCGAGCATGCTGGAGATCGACCCGTGATGAAGGAGGGCCGCGCGTGTTGACGTCGACCGTGCGCGCGATCCACGACGTCCACGAGCCGCGGGCACGCGCCTGGATGGAAGCGGAAGCGGCGCGCCCCGACACACTCGGCATGATTCTCGTCGGGAGCCGGGCGAACGGATGGGGCGCTCCCGACTCGGACTACGACGCCTTCGTTTACGTGACGCCGGAACGCTACCGCGAGATCGCGGTTCGCGACACGCTGGTCTGGCTCGAAGCGGAGGGGGAGTTCCCGGCGCGCGTTGTCGGGGATTTCTCGATCTTCACCTCCGAGCATCTCGAGCTTCACGCCCGCTCTCCCCTCGACATCGACCACTGGCCTTACGTCGACGGCATCGTGCTGCACGACCGAACGGGCGACCTGGAGAAATTGCGGCGCCGAATCGCCGCCTTCCCCGATGCAGGGTGGAAGGAGCGCGCCCTCGACAAGTACCTGACTCTCGGCGGCGCCTATGGCTACGCGCTGAAGAGCGATGTCGCCGGCCTCGACGCCCAGAGGCAGCTGAACATCTTCCGAGCCGTGCTCGCCGGAGTCTCCCTCTGGTTCACCCTACAGCGGCGATGGGCGCCGCCCTACAAGTGGCTAACCGCCGAGATCGAACGACTGGAAATCCGTCCCGACACCCGCGGCATTCTCGATGGCGCGATTCTAAATCCGTCGATCGACACCCTGACGCACCTTCGGGATCACCTGAAGACGGAGATGAAATACGCGGGGATCGCGGAGATCGCGAGCCGCGAGGCGCTGCTGGAATCGTTCGCCGCGACCTTCCTTCCCGAGCGGGCCGCCGACGGCTATCGAAATCTTTATCTATAACCAGGGCCAGCCCCTCCGGGCAGCCCACTTCGTTACACCATCGAATCAAGGAGGAATCGTGTCTCGTATACGAATCGTCTCCCCGCTTCCGGGACCACGGCGGCAGCGCGCCCCGCTCGGGGCGCTCCTCGCGATCATCCTGGCAGGTTCCGTGCTTGCGGGCGCGATCCCCGCGCTGGCGGCCGCGAACGGCGCGGACAAGGGTTTCCCGATCCGCTTCTACACCGGCGGGCTCGACCCGGCGGGCTTCCGCGGCTACACGGACAACGAAATGAACGCCGCCAAGGAGTCGCTCGACCGTCTCCTGGCCGTGAAGGGAAAGCGAACCGCCGCCAACACGCTAGAGATCTTCAACGAGATCATGATCCACTCTGACAACGCCGGCTATGCCTCGGGGCTCATGGAGTCGGTCCATCCCGATTCGGTCTTCCGCTCGACGGCGGAGACGATCACGCAAGAACTCGACAAGTTCCAGACCGACCTGAGCCTCAACAAGGCGGTCTATGACGCGCTGGCCGCGATCGACGTCAAGAGCCTCGATTCCGAGACGAAGTACTTCCTCGAGAAAACCCTCAAGAGCTTCCGGCGAAGCGGCGTCGATCGCGACGACGCGACGCGTGCCCGTATCTCGGCGCTCAATGAGACGCTGACGCTACTTTCGCAGCAGTTCGGACGGAACATTCGAAACGATCGCCGCAAGTTCACCGTCGACTCGGTCGACGATCTGAAGGGCCTGCCCGAGGACTTCCTGAAGAACCACCTCCCCGCGACGGACGGCAAGATCACGCTCACCATCGACAACCCCGACTACTTTCCCGTGATGCGATATGCCGAGAATGGAAAGATCCGAGAGCGGATGCGGAAGGAGGCGCTTACCGCCGCCTATCCCGCCAACATGACCGTCCTCGATTCACTACTTCTCGTTCGGCACGAAATCGCCACGACCCTCGGCTATCCGAACTGGGCGGCGTACATCACCGAAGACAAGATGATCGGGAGCGCCGAGAACGTGGCGTCATTCCTCGATCGGCTCTCCGGCCTCGCGGTGAACGCGGCGCGCGACGAGTACCAGATCTACCTGGCCCGGAAGCGGGAAGACTTCCCCAGCGCCACGGCCGTGGAGCAGTGGGAGTCGGCTTACTACGGGCTATTGATCCGGAAGCGCGACTACGACTTCGACGCGCAAGCGGCCCGCCCGTACTTCGCCTTCAAAAACGTGAAGCGGGGCCTCATGGAGTCGATGGCCCGAATCTTCTCCGTTCGCTTCGAGCGGGTGGCGGATGCCCAGGTGTGGCATCCCAGCGTGGAGGCCTACGACCTCTACGAAGGGAAGAAGCTCCTCGGCCGCTTCTTCCTGGATCTTCACCCGCGCGAGGGCAAGTACGAGCATGCCGCCCAGTTCGGAATCCGGAAAGGCGTGCGCGGCGTGCAACTGCCCGAGGCGGCGCTCGTCTGTAATTTCCCGGGCGGCAAGGAGGGCGATCCCGGCCTGATGGAGCACACCGACGTGGAGACGTTCTTCCACGAGTTTGGCCACCTCCTCCACTCGATGTTCGGCGGCAACGGACGCTGGGAGCCGGTCGCGGGCACCTCCGTGGAACGCGATTTCGTGGAGGCGCCATCGCAGATATTGGAGGAGTGGGCGTGGGACAAGAAGGTCCTCGACACGTTCGCGAAGCACTACGAAACGGGTGAGACCATCCCGGCCGAAATGGTCGCAAAGATGGCCCGCGCCGATGCGTTCGGCCGCGCCATCGACGTTTCATCCCAGCTCTTCCTGGCCAACATCTCGCTGAACATTTACAACAAGAACCCGAAGGACGTGAATACCGATGCCGTGGTGGCGAAGTACGAGCGGGAAATGGTCCCCTTCCCCGCCATGGAGGGAACACACCGGCAGACGTCGTTCGGCCACCTCGACGGCTATTCGGCGATCTACTACACCTACCAGTGGTCGCTGGTGATCGCGAAGGACCTCTTCAGCAAGTTCAACCACGACGACCTCCTAGACCCGGCGATCGGGACGCGCTATCGGAAGATCGTGTTGGCGCCGGGCGGCGCTCGCCCCGCGGCGGAACTGGTGCGGAACTTCCTGGGACGGGATTACGACTTCAAGGCGTACGAGGCGTGGGTGCGCGAAGGCTTGAAGCCGAAGGCGAACTAGAGGGGACTCGGGCGGGTAACGCGCCGCCAGGCGCTCAGCGCTTGGCGGTGCGTTCGGCGCGGAGCGGCGAGAGAACTTCCTTCTCGAACCGATCCGGGTCGAACGCCTTGTCCAGGTAGGGCAGGAGCACTTCGTCGGTCGTCGTGAAGTGCGCCGCGACGAGCCCGAGAATTCCGTACGAGAGATGCATCAGTTTCCCCGGCGTGGCGCCCTTCGAGATCGCCTTCTCCAGCGCCTCCAGGCGTCGTCCCACGAGCTGATGCTCGAACCGGGCGAGCTCCGTGAGCTTGGAGCCTTCCCCCGCCGCCCAATCAGCCGCCGGGTAGAGGTAGTACTCCTCGGCGCGCGCGTGGGGCACGATCTGACGTTTCACGAAGTCGACGACGTCTCGCGCCAGACTCATCTGCTCGAGCGTCGTCTGTTCGTGGAGTTTCTCCAGACGCTCGCCGAGCGCGTGAACCGCCGCGAGAATCTTGCCGTGCTCCTCGCGGAGCGGCGCGGTCGGAATCGGCTTTCCGGTGGCTTCAGGGGTCATCGTGCCGCAGTTTTGCGCGATGCCGCCCGGGTGTCAACCCTCTTCCCCCGAGGGCGCGCCATGCGAGGTTCCGCCGGGCCGACTCCCCTGTTGCGCTTCCCTCCCCCCTGCCCTAGTGTCGAATCGACGCGACTTCCGCATCGTCGATCCGATCCCTAGGAGCGATTCACCATGAAGATCGCCATCGGCGCCGACCACGCCGGCTTCGAACTCAAGGAGCGCCTGAAGGGATACCTCTCCACGCGCGGCCACGACGTGCTCGACATGGGCACTTCCTCCTGCGAATCGACGGACTACCCCGCGTATGCGTTTCGCGTGGCCGAGGCCGTCCGCGACGGCTCCGTCGCGCAGGGGATTTTGATCTGCGACTCGGGAAACGGAATCGCCATCGCCGCGAACAAGGTCGACGGGATCCGTGCGGCCATCGCCATCAATCCCGATCACGCCGCGCTGGCCCGGCGGCACAACGACGCGAACATTCTCGTGCTCGGCGCCAAGATCCTCCCCCCCGAGGCGGAGGAACCAACGCTCGATGCGTGGCTCCTGGCCGTCTTCGAGGGCGGGCGGCACGCGCGCCGGGTCGGCCAAATTACCGACTACGAACGGAAGCACCAGCGAAGCGGCGCGTAGCGGATCGCGCACGCGGGTTCCCTCACGTTCCATGGAAGGAGCGACGACCATGCCCGGCCTCTCCCCGACCCAGACCGAACAGCCCGGATCGCTCGCCGCGTCGTACCGCGACGCGCTGGAGTGGCTCGTCTCCCACAATGCCGCCGCCCGGCTCTTCGATCGCGACCCCTCCCTCTGGAAGTCGGAGCCGGCTCATGCCGCCGTCATCCGAAACCGGCTCGGCTGGCTAGATTCTCCCGCGTGGCTTCAGGCCCATCGCGAGGAACTCCGCGCCTTCGCCGCGGGCCTCCGCGCGGAGGGTTTCACGCGTGTCGTGCTGTTCGGCATGGGAGGATCCAGCCTCGCCCCGGAAGTACTGCAGCGCGCGTTGCGACCGGGTCCCGGCTCGCCGACGCTCACGGTGCTCGATTCAACTGATCCCGCCGCGCTAAGAAGCACCGAGGCTGGGGGGAAACTCGACCGGACCTTCTTCCTCGTCTCGAGCAAATCGGGCGCCACCGTTGAGACCCGGTCGCACTACCGCTACTTCCGTGCTGCCCTCGAAGCGGCGGGCGTACCCGACGCCGGGAGGCGATTCGCCGCGGTCACCGACGCGGGATCGGCGCTCGACGCGCTGGCCACCAAGGAGGGATTTCGCGCGGTATTCCGGAATCCCGGCGACATCGGCGGCCGCTACTCGGCCCTCTCCTACTTCGGGATGGTGCCGGGCGCGCTCCTGGGTCTCGACTTCGACGCACTCTCGTCGCGAGCTGCGCAGGCGCGGAACGCCGCGGTGGAGCACAATCCGGCAGCCAATCCGGCGCTCCGCCTCGGCGCCTTTCTGGCCGGCGCCGCCAGGGCCGGGCGGGACAAGCTCACGCTCCTGGCGCCGGCCGCTCTCCGCCCGCTCGGCTACTGGATCGAGCAACTGGTGGCGGAGTCGACCGGGAAGGAGGGGCGCGGAATCGTTCCGATCGAAGGAGAGCCGCTCGGCCCCGCGCATCACTACGGCGACGATCGCGTTTTCGTCTTTCTCACGCTCGCATCCCAGCCCGATGCCGACCTTGACCGATTGGAAGGCGATCTCGTGAGGGGCGGAACGCCATGCGCCCGGATCGTACTGCCCGATACGGAAGCGATCGCGGGCGAGTTCTTCCGCTGGGAGGCGGCGACCGCCTTTGCGGGAGCCGTCCTTGGCATCGACCCGTTCGACGAGCCGAACGTGCAGGAGAGCAAGGACGCGACGCAGCGCCTCTTGGTCGCATTCGCACGCGACGGCCAATTCCCGGAAGCTCCGCCACGCTCGGAGGACGAGGGCGTGACGATCAGTGCCGGGGAGACGGTCTGGCAACGGATGACGGCGGGGCTACCGGCGCACTCCAGCCTGGAGTTCGCGCTGCAGCGGTTCCTCTCGCTAGCCAGGCCGGACGACTACGTGGCAGTGCTCGCCTACGTGGAGCGAACGGCCGAGTGCGAGGCGGCATTCGCGAATCTCCGCCGCGCCGTCCGGAACGCGACCCACCTGCCGGTGCTGCAGGGCTACGGACCGCGCTACCTCCACTCGATCGGACAACTCTTCAAGGGTGGTCCCGCGACAGGGCTCTTCCTCGTCCTAACCACGGACCCCGAATGCGCCGATGCCGCAATTCCCGGAAGCGACTTCACCTTCGCGCAATTACAGAGGGCGCAGGCCCTGGGCGATCTGGAATCGCTGGCGGCACACGGCAAACCGGCGCTTCGCCTCCACCTGGGTGGCGGCGTGACGGCGGGACTTGCGTCGGTGAATCGGGCTATCGAGCGGGCGGTCGCCGCGAAGGTGTGAGAGAGCGGCGCTAGCGCCGTTGGCTCCCCAGAAAGGCGTACGCGAGTTCCCACTCGCTTCCGCGAAGCGAACTCTTCCCCGCGAGCGTGCGTCTCCAGGTGAGGGAGATTTCGCTCCCACCGCGTGACGCGAACGCGATGGTCGGAGCGATCCTGCGTGCGTCGCGCGCCCCCATCTCGGAGGCCAGCGACCCCTCGGCACCGCCGCTCTTCACTCGGCGGGCATCGACGCGATCGTAGCGAACGCGAAGCCTCAACGCCCCCCAGGGCGAGAGGCCAGCCTCCGCGTCGCCGTACCACTCATCGGAGGCCCTGCCTGCGCGCGCCCGATACCCGGCGCCCGCTTGCGCGTAGCCATTGGCCACCGGAAGCGAGTGCCCGACGGCGGCGCCGATCGCGAACGAAGCGGAGCCGCTGCCGATCGATGGGGCCTCGTCGCTCCTCCGATCGACAGCCTGCAACGGGATCGAGAAGCTCGGCTCGAGGGCGACCGCCAACCTCCTGCGCGCGATCGGAAGCCGAGCGCCGAGGTAGAGGTCGGGGATCCCGATCGAGAGGCCGCGCACATCCGAGGCGACCTCTTGGTCGTAGGCCTCGAGATCCGCCAACTTGAGGAGGGCGCCGGCGAAGAGCGTGGCGTCGCGCGATACCCCATGTTCCAGATAGAGGCTCCCACCCGATTCCAGGTATCGGCCCGACTCGACCGACGCCGGGTCGAAGAGAGGGCGGCGGTTCCCCGCGGCATCGAACTCCTCCACGCCTCGGGCGCGGAAGAGGGCGGCCTTCACGTAGGTTTCTCCAGAAGCGCGAAGCCATGCCCCCGCCGTGGAGTGGGGCGGCGCCGTGGCCAGGATGGCGAGGAGGAGAAGAGAGAGAAGCGAGATTCCGGGGAATGAGCGTGTGGCAAGCGGTGCGAAGCCGCTTTGGCAAGCCCGGGCGATGCTGCTTACGGTGTCGCCCCCAGGCGCGCTCGGATCGGAGCGTAGGGTTGCTGTTCGCAGGGGAGTCCCGCGTCGAGCCCCATCCCCTCCAGTTCCGCGCGAAGGCCTGTGAGACGCTTGTCGAGCGGCACCTCTCCCTTCCCCGCGCGCTCCCAGTAGGGCTCTGGCGTGCGGGCCACGGGCGGGAGGAACGACTCCATGGAGCGGGCATACCCCTCGGATGTGAATCCGACGCGGGCGAGGTAGAGGAGTGTCAGCTTGTCGGCGTCCGATTCCCATTCGCGCGGATACCCCTTCATGCCCTGGAGCGCTGCTCGGGCGCGCTCGACCCCGGCCCGGCGATCGGCGGCGCCCAGAATCTCACGGATACCCTCCGGGCCTACCCCCTCTACGCGCTCGAGTTCCTGAGCGGGGTGCCCGAGGGAGGCGTGCGCCATCATGTGAGCCAGTACGGCGGCCACCTCGCACTGGGACCGGAGTTGTCGCAGGAGCCCCACGGTGACGTAGATGTAGCCTCCTGGCAGGACGACACCGCGCCCCGCCTCCCCGCGGAGGATCCGGAATGTGTAGGGGATGGTCGGCCGATCCGACAGTCTGGCAAGCTTTTGTCCGATTTGGTTCACGTAACCGGCGACCTGGCGGTCGATATAGACGCTCTCGCTGTCTTCGAAGGCGGCCGCGACTCGCGCCCCCAGGACGCGCTCCTGCGCATCCCCCATCTCCACCGGGCGCTGGGCGGCACGGCGGGCGGAGGAACAACCCGCGATTAGTGCGAGGGCCAAAACGAAGAGAAGCGGGGCCCGGGTGAGCGAGGCGAGTCGAAATCGTGGCACGCGGGGACGCTAGACCGGATCGATCCAAAGGTCAATCGCTTGCGCCGCTGTTTCGGCATGCGGCATCATCCAGGCACGATGCGCGGAGGGGTCGGCTTCGGACTCCCGCGCCGTGGATCGCCGGTGTCGACCAGAGTCGACCAGTCCAAGGAGGATCGAATGCCCGCCCGAAAGAAGGTCCGCCGTCCCACGCCGAAGCGTGCTCGCGCCAAGGCGGCCCCGAAGAAGAAACTCGCCACGAAGAAGTCCGTGAAGAAAGTTGTGAAGAAGGCCGGCAAGAAGGCGCCGAAGAAGACTGTCCCAACGCGTGCCAAGCAGGCCTCTCGCCGCCCCGCGTCCGGCGCCAGCCGTCCCAAGGCCACCCCTTCCCTGCCGCCGGCGCCTCCCAATGGGATCGGCCTGACGCTTCACCACATGGACTTCACCACGCATAGCCTCGATGCGGTGAAGCGCTTCTATGCCGATACGCTGGGATTCACCGAGGTCGATCTCGACCCCCAGATGCAATATCTCTTCATTCGGACGGGGCGAAGCTCAAGTCTCGGCTTCATGCCGCCGATGCCCGGTATGGGAGAGCCGAGCCCCGCCAAGGAACCGACGATCTATTTCTTTGTCGACGACGTCGACAAGGCCTACGCCGAACTCGCCGCGAAGGGGGTCCATTTCGAGGGACCGCCCGCCGACATGACCTGGGGACACCGTGTCGTCTCCACGGTCGATCCGGAAGGCCGCCGCGTCATGCTCGCCATGCGCACGCCGACGAGTTCCTAACCGAGTTCCGAGGAGAATGACAATGAAGCCCTCCCCCGCGGTCGCGCTGCACGAACTGGGTCAGAGTCTCTGGCTCGACACCATTAGCGATGGACTCTTGACCTCCGGCGAGCTGGCGCGGCTGGTCGCGGAGGGATCGATCTACGGCGTCACCTCGAATCCCACGATCTTTCGGGGCGCGATCGGCGGGGACCGTTTCGGCTACCCCGCCGCCATCGCCCGCCTCGCGTCGGAAGGAAAGACGCCGGAGGCAATCTACGACGCCCTTGCGATCCACGACATCACGCGCACGGCGGACGTGCTCGCGAGGGCGTTCCAGACGGGGAGCGGCCGCGACGGATTCGTCAGCCTCGAAGTCCCTCCCGATCTCGCGCACGACACCGCCGCCACGGTGGCGGAGGCACGGCGACTCTGGAGTCTCGTCTCGAAGCCGAACTTGCTGGTGAAGGTCCCGGCCACCCCGGCCGGCATTCCGGCGATCGAGACCCTCATCGCCGAGGGAATCAGCCTTAACGTGACGCTTCTCTTCTCGCGCTCCCAGTACGCCGGGGTCGGGGCCGCCTACCGGCGCGGCCTGGAGCGCCGGCTCGCCGCGGGCGGGTCGCTGGAGGGGCTCCACTCGGTGGCAAGCGTCTTCGTGAGCCGTCTCGACACCGCCGTCGACAAGGAACTGGAGAGCCGCGCGGCTGCCGCCGCCACCCCGGCGGACCGCGAGCGCTATCTCTCGCTTCGCGGCGCGTCGGCGGTGGCCAACGCACTCGACGTCTGGGAGGAGTATCGTGCGCAGTTCTTCGGCGCCTCGTTCCAGGCGCTCCGCGCACGCGGCGCCCGGCCCCAATGGATGCTCTGGGCGAGTACCGGTACGAAGAACCCGGCCTTCTCCGATGTGAAGTACGTCGAGGAGCTGGCCGGCCCCGACAGCATCAACACCGCCCCGCGCGAGACGATCGACGCGTGGCTCGAACATGGCCGGGTCGAGGGCAATCGTCTCGATCCGAGGATCGAAACGGCGCGAAAAACGCGCGCCGCCTTCGCCGAAGCCGGCATTTCGCTAGATCAGCACTGCGCAAAGCTTCTGGACGACGGCGTGAGTTCATTCGCGCAGTCGTTCCGCGAGATGATGGACACGATTCGCGAGCGCTCTGCCGCGCTCGCGCCGCGACAGTAAACCGCACGGAGGCGCGATGGAGCTCGGTTTCGTCGGACTTGGCCGCATGGGAAAGAACATGGTGCTCCGCCTGCTTCGCGGGAAGCACCGGGTGGTGGCGTGGGCGCGAACGGCCGAGACGGTGGCCGAGGTGGCGCGGGACGGCGCGGTCGGGGCGAAGAGTCTGGCCGACGTCGTGGCCCGACTTGAGTCGAAGCCGAAGGCGGTCTGGGTGATGGTCCCCTCCGGCGACGCCACGGAGCGGACGATCGTGGAACTCGCCTCGCTCCTCGGGCCGGGCGACACGATCATCGACGGCGGCAACTCGAACTACAAGGACTCGGTCCGCCGCGCGGCCATGCTGGCCGAGCGGAAGATCGACTTCGTCGACGCCGGAACCTCGGGCGGCATCTGGGGACTGGCGAACGGCTATTGCATGATGGTCGGCGGAAGCGAATCGGTCTGCCGCCGCCTGGAGCCGCTCTTCACAACGCTCGCTCCGGTGGACGGCTATGCCCGCGTCGGCGCGAACGGCGCCGGACATCTCGTGAAGATGATCCACAACGGCATCGAGTACGGGATGATGCAGGCCTATGCCGAAGGCTTCGAGATCCTCAAGGCGTCGCCCTACGGGCTCGATCTCGGCCGGATCGGGGGGCTCTGGCAGCATGGGAGCGTAGTCCGCTCCTGGCTCCTCGATCTCACCGTCGACGCGCTCCAGGAAGATCCGGCGCTCGAAACCGTATCCGATTACGTCGAGGACTCCGGCGAGGGACGATGGACGGTGATCGAGTCGGTGGAACGCGCCGTGCCCGCGCCGGTCCTGACGCTGGCGCTGCAGGCCCGGTTCCGCTCTCGCCAGGAATCGTCCTTCCAGGGGAAGCTCTTGGCCGCGATGCGGAACAAGTTCGGCGGCCACGCGGTGAAGAAGGCGTGACGCCGGACGCCGCGGCCGCCACAGCGCCCCCGCGGGAAGCCGCGACGTCCGAGAATCCGCTCCGCGAAGGGAGCGTCACGCTCCGCGCCGCCGACCCCTGCACGATCGTCGTCTTTGGAGCGAGCGGCGACCTGACGCGCCGAAAGCTGCTTCCCGCCCTTTTTCAGCTCTCCCGGGAGAAACTCCTTCATCCGAAGAGCGCGATCGTCGGCTTTGCCCGCCGCCCGCTCTCCGATCAGGAGTTCCGCGACGCCTCGCATCCCCCCGATCACGATCCTGCCACCCCCAAGCACGAGTGGCAGCGCTTCGCGGCGTCGCTCTACTACCGCCAGGGCTCCTTCGAACGGGTGGAGGACTACGCCGCGCTGCGAGCCTTCCTGGAGGAACTCGACCGGGAGCGCGGGACGCCCGGGAATCGCATCTTCTACCTCGCTACCCCACCCGACGCCTACCCGCTAATCCTAGAGGGGCTCCGCGCCGCCGGAATGGTCACCCCTGCCGACGACCCCTTGCGCTGGACGCGAGTGATCATCGAGAAGCCATTCGGGCACGATCTCGCCTCGGCGCGCGCGCTAAACGCTCAGGTCCATGCCTCCTTCGACGAACGACAGGTGTTCCGCATCGACCACTACCTTGGCAAGGAGACGGTTCAGAACATTTTGGTGCTGCGGCTGGGGAACGGGATCTTCGAGCCGCTATGGAACAACCGATACGTCGACCACGTGCAGATCTCGGTCGCGGAGGCGGTCGGCGTCGAGGGGCGCGCGAACTACTTCGAGCGCTCGGGCGTGCTGAGGGACATGCTGCAGAATCACATGCTTCAGCTCCTCACCTTGACCGCGATGGAGCCTCCAGCCCGTTTCGAAGCGGACGCGGTGCGCGACGAAAAGGTAAAGGTCCTCCGGGCGCTGGCGCCGCTTCGCCCCGATCAGGTGTCCGAGCGTACGGTGCGCGCCCAGTACGCCGCGGGAGCGGTGGCGGGCGGCGCGGTTCCGGGCTATCGCGAGGAACCGGGCGTGAACCCACGCTCCGCCACCGAGACCTTCCTGGCCGCCAAGTTCGAGGTCGACAACTGGCGATGGGCCGGCGTCCCGTTCTATCTCCGAAGCGGCAAGCGGTTGGCCAAGCGCGCCACGGAGATCACGATCGTCTTTCGCCATCCGCCGTACGCCCTCTTCCGGTCGGCCGGCTGCGAAGCATTGGAGGCGAACGTGCTGCGACTCCGCATTCAGCCCGACGAAGGGATTTCCCTCTCTTTCGGATCCAAGTCTCCCGGGCAGTCGCTCCACATCGATCCGGTCCGAATGGACTTCAACTACCTCACGTCGTTCGGCGCTGATCCGCCGGAGGCGTACGAGCGCCTTCTCCTCGATTGCAATCTTGGCGACTCCACCCTCTTCGCGCGTCGCGACGAAGTCGAGTTGGCGTGGGAGCACGTCGACGCCATCGCGTCCGCGTGGGAGGCGGGTGGCCCCGAGATGAATTCCTATGCCGCGGGAACGTGGGGGCCCGCCGAGGCGGACCAGATGCTAGAGCGCGACGGACGGCATTGGTACCGGCTATGAAGGGCCAGGCGCCGCCCGCCGGGGGGAACGGAGCCGAGCCGCTGTTGCTTCTCGGCAAGGAAGGCGAGCGCCCCTTCGACGCCGCCGCGATCGAGCGGGAATTGCGCGCCATGTGGAAGTCGGCGGCGCCGGCCAAGGGAGCGCTCTATCGCGCCGCGCTGGCGAACGTGATCGTTCCGCTCGATGCCACCACGCACGAGCCGCTCGATCCGGTGCTGTCCGAGTTGACGCGGCGTCATCCGTCGCGACTCTTCCGGCTGGAGCGCGAGCTTGCGGCGCCGGCGAAGGGCGTGGCGACAACCGCGCCCCTTTTGGCGCGCGCCACCGCGGTCTGCCACATGCGCCCGGGAGGGGGAGGCCTGGTCTGCTCGGAGCAGATCGTCCTCATCTCCACTCCCACCGCCGAACCGCTCGTTCCAAGCGCCGTCGCGTCGCTCCTGGTCGGCGATCTTCCCGTGATCCTCCTTCGGCTCGACGGCGATCGTGAGCCGGAATCGTGGGGCGCCTTGGAGGCGATGGCCGACGTCGTCCTGGAAGACAGCGCGACGCGCGACGACGCGGCCTCTATGGCGACAGTCTGGAATCGGATCGCCGCGCGGGGCAGCAGCCGTGCGCGCGACATCGCCTGGACAAGGCTCGCCCCTTGGAGAGAACTCCTGGCCGAAGTCTTCGACCAGCCGGCGGCATCGGGAGCGATCAGCGGTCTCCGGGACGTCGTCCTCCACTACGGCGGCGCGGCGCCTCCCGCTGGAGCGTGGCTCCTGGCGGGGTGGATCGCCTCGCGGCTCGGTTGGGTGCTCCGCGATCGCCATGACACCCGATACCGATTCGACGCGCCGGGGCGGAGCGTGACCATCGCATTCGAGCGGGAGCCCGATCTGGCCGATCCGCTCCTGGCCGCCGTGCGCCTTCGATCGGGGAAGCCTCATCCGCTCGACGTCGTCGTCTCGCATCGCGGGCGCGCGGGATCGGCGACCGTGGAGTTCGTGGCTCCCGAATCGAAGCTCCTGGAGCGGAGATTCGCCTACCGCGAGTTCGCCGCGTGCCTGATCGGAGAGATCCACCGTCACGAGCCGAACGGAGCGCTCGATGACGCGGCGCCGATCGCCGCCGCGCTGACCGCGCTCGGGAGCACGCCGTGAGCGCGCACCTGGTCCTGGCGGCGGATGTCGGTGGCACGAAGACCAACCTCGCTCTCGTCAACTCTCCCGCGCGGGGCACGCTCGGCGAGGCGGCCGCGACGGCTACCTATCGCTCGGCCGACTTCCCTTCCCTGGAAGCGATGATCGACGCTTTTCGCGGCGAGCATGCCGCTTCCCTACCGGGCCCGGTCGGTGCGGCAAGCGTCGGCTTCGCCGGCGCCATCACCGGCGGACGCGGCGAGGGGTCGAACGTGCCCTGGACGGTCGACGCTTCCTCCTTGGCGCGCCATCTGAGGCTTCCCCGGGTCGGCCTGATGAACGATCTCGTCGCCACCGGCTACGGAGTCACCGCGCTCCGCGCCGAGCAGCTGGCGCCGCTCCTTTCGGGGACGGCCGCATCCGACGCCAACGCCGCTGTGATCGCCGCGGGGACTGGGCTCGGCGAGACGATCCTGGCGCGTATGGCCGGCGACCTCATTCCGATCGCCTCCGAGGGGGGGCACGCCGACTACGCGCCTCGAACCGACCTCGAATGGCGGATCTGGCAGACTCTCCGCCCGCGCTACGGGCGAGTCAGCGTGGAACGGGTCCTCTCAGGCCCCGGGCTGGCGAACGTGGCGGAGGTGATCCACGCGGAGCGAGGCGCGGGGGCGGCGTGGAGTGCTCATGGAGAGGAGTCCGGCGGCGCCGAGTCGCTCCCCTCCCTGATCTCGAAAATGGGGCTGGAGCGGAGTTGCGGGGCATGCGCCGATGCTCTCGACACGTTTGCGGGCATCTATGGCTCGGAGGCCGGCAATCTGGCGCTCCGATGCGTCGCCCGCGGGGGAATCTACCTCGGCGGCGGCATCGCGCCGCGGATTCTTCCGGCGCTCCGTTCGGCGGCGTTCGAGCAGGGATTCCGCGACAAGGAGCCGCATCGGGCACTCCTTGCGGAGATTCCGGTGTGGGTGGTTCTGGACGACCGCACGGCGCTCTGGGGCGCCGCGCGGCATGCTTCGTTGTCGCTCGGCTAGACTAGGCCGCCGTTGGTGCGGCGACAGAACCTTTCCACCGCCATAGCAACAGAATCATCAGGAGACTTACCAGCGGGCTGAAGACGCTGGACTCGGGGCCAAAGGCGCCGCCGGTGATCCACTCGGCATGGCCCTGAAAGACGGGCTGCAACCAGCCGGCATGGTCGTAGCCGCTCACGCCAAAGCCCAAAACGTGGCCCAGGGTCCAGTTCCACCCCAGGTGGAGGCCAACGGGCAGGGCCAGACTGCGGGTGCGCAGGTAAGCAAGGCCCAACATCACCGAACCCAAGAACAGATCCAGCGAGGCCACTATTTCAGTGCTGCCCCGCATGCCAGGGTTGCCCTCATGAGCCAGGGCGAATAGTAGCGCCAGCGCGATTTGAGCAGGCCAGATCCCCACGCCGTCCAGCAGCCGTTGGAAAATGAAACCCCGATAGAGATTTTCCTCCAGTAGCGCCACAAACAGGAAAAGATAGAGCCCGGTCAGCAGCGTGCCGACATGGCGCGCCGGGTCCAATTCAAAACGCACGCCGCCGACCGCCCAGATCAAACCGACGACCGCCACTGCCGTGCCAACGCCAAACAGCGTGCCCCAGGCTATCTCCCTGAACCAGCGACGATTCAAACGGTACCCGACGCTCGACAAGGGCTCCCGGCGGAGCCGTGTGCAGGCCCAGGTCGCCAGGAGCGTAAACAGAAACGATGCCGGTTCGAGCCACAGTTCGGCTAGCCCCAGGGATTTCAGGCCGTGGGTCAGTGGCCGGTACGCGAAGCGCGTGAGGGCGATGAAGCCGATGAAGATGAGAATCCACCAGCCATTCCGCAGCCGTTGGGCGGTGTTGAAAAACAGGGTTCTCAGAGTAGGTTTCAGGGTCACGACGCGCGAGGAAAGCGACTCAGATGTTCGTGGATGATTCGGAACTTTCCGCCTTCGTGCACGAGCACCCGGGTGCCGCGGCCTTGAATCTTGAACTCTTGGCCGCCTTGAGAGCCCTCCCAGTTGTACGTGTAGGTCGCCGTAGCTGAAGCCGTGTCCGTTGTGAGCACGACGATATCCGAGAGATAGAATCGCGCCTTCTTGACAGAGGGATCGCCTCGCCAGGTCTTCTCGAAGACAGCTTGGATTGCCGCGCGTCCCACGAAGTCTCCGTCGCTGAAGCGAAAGCAGGCCCGTTCATCAATCATCTCTTCGAGGAGACTGAAGTCTTCCTTCATGGCAAGTTCCTCAAAGCGATGGAGGAACCGAACGACCAACTCCGCGGTGACAGTGGATTCCATTTGCGGCGGCCGTCCCCGCCCTAACCCGGAATCTCGGGCTCGACGAGCGTGGCAAGCTGCGCGAGAGATTCCTGCCAGCCGAGGTAGCACATTTCGACGGGAATGACCTCAGGAATCCCTTCCTGGACGATGTTGATTTCGGTGCCACAAGAGACCTTCGTTAAAGTCACCGTCACTTGAATTTCCCCCGGCAAGTTCGGATCGTCGAATTTGTCCGTGTAGCGGAGTCGCTCGTAAGGAACGAGTTCGAGGTACTCGCCACCGAACGAGTGGCCGTTCCCCGTACCGAAATTCATGAACGACATCCGGAACGTGCCCCCGACCTTCGCATCCAGATGGTGAACCTTGCAGGTGTAGCCGTAGGGCGGTATCCACTTTGCCAAGGCGTCGGCGTCGAGAAACGCCCGATAGACGCGCTCCGGCGTGACGCGGAGCACCCGATGCAATCGCACGGTACCTGATGGCACTGTCGAATCTCCTTTTGGGGTCAGGCGTCGCTACCCTTTTCGAGTTGAGAATCGACACGGGGTGTAAAGCGGACACCAGGCAACGAAGCTCGTCAGGAGAAAGATGACAGCGAATGCACCGAGTACGATCGCGAGAGTGCCGCTGATACGGCCAGTAAAATAGAGAACACCAACCCCGATCGCTATGAGAGTACGAATCAGGCGATCTATCGTGCCCATGTTCTTCTTCATCTCCCCCTCCGTTTCCTTCGATAGGGTGGAACCTGGCACCCTTCGCCGACCACGCCAGCAGCAGTCATGAAGTTTAGCTCGTCGATCAATCCGGTGGCGAGCAGTCAGTCCACCAAATTGGCGTCGTCTCGAACGGCCATCATCGTCCCCTGCATGACGGCGATCGTTGCCTCCTTGCCGGCCTGAGTCGCCTGCACTTCCGCCGCGCAGACGCTCAGCGTGCGCCCAGCACGGATGCTATAGGGCCATTCGATGACCACATGCCCAGGCTCGACCGAGACGAGTCGGGCGCCGACGGTCCTCATGAACGCCTGTCGGTCGAAGCTCGAATGAACACGTACGGCGAATTCAGGGCGCGATTCGTGACCCGTCGACGCTTCCCTCCTCTACTTCTTGGTGGGCGGTGGGGCGCCCTCCACGATGTCGGCTTTCGTGCTCTCGACGATAGCGACGAGTTCGTTCTGCTCGGCGGGGGGTACCTTGAATTTGTCGAGACAGGCCCTGAATTCAACGAGCAGCGCGTCCCATTCCTTCTGGGTGATGTGGAAGTTGGCGTGGGTCTCCTTCATTCCCTGGCCCGTATACTTGCAGGGACCGCCCGTGACAATGCACACCAGGTTTGCTACCTGGACCTTGAGCCCGGGCTTGCGCGCCTCGTTCCGCGCCTTCGCGACATTGGGGTTAGCGTTCAGGGTCGCGTTTGCGTAGACACGCTCGATGAAGTCGTCGACGACGGCTGAGATCGCGTAGATACCTCCCAGGCGATCGTAGAGGCTCGGTGCCGCAGGCGCGGCAGCCTTCTCTTGCGCGCTGGCCAGGGTCCCGGTGGTCGCCAGTAGCAGCGCGGCGGACAGTATCGCTAGGCTTGCTTTCATACACACTCCTCCTCGGTTAATGGTGAGGAACCTTGCTTTAGCGCCATCGATCAGAATCCGTCCCGAGCGAGACTCAGTGTTCCTACCTCGACAATTTGTGTCCGCCAAACGCCGACGCTCAGCGGCGGCCGGCGCCGCCACACGGTTCGCATGTGCCCGCATCGTCCGCGCCGGCCGTCCGTTGCAGCGCATGGTTAGGCTCTCCACGGTAAGAATGCGACATTCATTCGTCGGTCTACTGCTCCCGGTCGTGACGGTTGCTGTGGACGAGACCAACGATGCTGTAGGCGGCCAGGTAAAGAATCGCCCATACCGCGAGCCCGGCGGCTTCTTCGTACTCGTAAGAACTGAAGTACGCGGCTACGCCGATGAAAACTCAGCGCTTGCCCGTACCGTTACATCGCGAGCAGATCTTCAAGCTACCCGACCGGTGCACGGTGCCGTCGGTCCAGCCCACGTCATTGCGGAAGACTTTCTCCTGCGTCACCGAGGCCCACTCGTACACCTGGCCCGTGCCGTTGCACTTGCGGCACGCTCCGTCGGATTCTTTGCGCGCTGACAACTCGAACGCCCTTACGCGCGAGGCGTCGACATTGACTGGATTCAGGCTGCGAACCCGCTCCGCCCATTCCTCGTCCTTTGCCCTCACGTACGCATCCGAGAGTGCCTCGCGTTCTGGATTCTCGCCTTCGCTGAACGTGCCGTCGGCGTAGCGGAGCATCTCGAAGTTGGTGAACTCATCGTAGTAGCTGACGATGCCTTCCTTGTTACGGAGCATCGAGCTGGGGTTGTCGGTCGGGTCCCCGCTCCGCGACCACCATTCGCTCTTGTGAACGACCCCGTCGATGATCTGGGCCACGGGATAGTCACGCGTGCCTTCGAAGAACACCCCCTTGGATGGGAGTCCCTCGCGAAACTTCCCCATGAACCAGAGCTCATCCGACCACACGAGTCTGCCGTAACCCGAAGGCTCCCGGCCCCATGCCTTGCGTTTGAACCCGCCCACATAGGTCGCCCCATTCCCCATCCGCGCCACGATTCTCGTATCGGTCGAGTCGTCGATCGAGACGACGTGCGAAGCAATGGAGACGGGCATGCCGGCCGACATCGTGGCGAACTTCGGCGGCTCTCCGGCACGCAGCATCAGTCCCGTCCACTCGAAGGGTTGGAAGCTCATCGTCAGCGCGCCGTCGTGGGTCCACAGGAGACTCGAGCTGCGTACATCGCCGTACCAGACCCAGGCCTTCCGCCCCGCGTCCCACTTTCCCTCGGGCCATTTCACCGTGACGCCGAATTGCTTGAATTGCTCGCAATACATGTACGTATTCACGACGCCCTTCTTGCGCGGATCGGCTGCAACCTTCCACCAGCAGGTTCCATCCTCCCCGCGGAAGATGGTTGCGCCATTTTCGCGCTCCCCCTTGCCTGCGGACACGAGCCTCATGAAACGCACGAACTGGTCGAGGCTCGGCAGCTTCTCGGGCCCAACGATCCCGGGGTTTGCATCACCGGATTTCTCGGACTTCGAGTGCGAGGGCGAGACGAGCAGGCACATCATCGTGAGGACGACGAAACAGCGGCGGAGCATGCGATGACCTCCACTATCGATTTGAGATGCATGTGTCGATGTCGCGGCGGACCGCGATCTCTATCCCCCTACCCGCCACTCTACGACGATTTGCACCCACGCTGGGGTCACTCCTCGGGTTGTGAATGCGGGAACACGGAGCACCAAGGCCGTGGTGGAGGATGAATCCCGCCGTCGCGCAGGGCAGGGCCTCGTTTCGCCGTGCGGGCACGGGGGAACGATCGTCGCGTACTGCGGGCGGTG
>ERZ1292633.2079-Hain-H41-02um-R1-2079-length-20824-cov-5_pt1 | contig 20824 bp, 19 predicted proteins | sample MGYA00564406_ERZ1292633 | MGnify/ENA primary metagenome ERZ1292633 (study PRJEB36523, sample SAMEA6512639) | groundwater metagenome | collected 2019-01-08 | study: AquaDiva: Metagenomics assemblies of 32 groundwater samples
GCTTGTCAAAAAATTTTAGGATAACATGGACGACAAGTAACTTTCTCTGTAATTACTAAATGGTTTCCATACGGGTACGGGCCGTAAACTTTTTCATCAACCGGGCCAAATATTGAAACCGTTTTTGCCTTGCTTGCCACTGCGATATGAAGTGGCCCTCCGTCATTACAAATAACTAAGTCGGACTTAGCGCAAATAGCAGCCATTTGCCTTAAGCTTACACTTCCGCTTAAATCCAAAACATTACTTTTAAGATGATCTTTAATTTGCCGACAAAGATTACTTTCTGCGGAATTCCCCATTATTATAATCTTAGCCTTATACTTTGCAATGATTTTATCACAAAGAAGTAAAAAATAATTTATTGGCCATTGCTTATAAAGGGCATCTTTACCCCAACTAGCTCCTCCGCCAGGAATAACTACAATAATCTTTTGACCGGGCTTTGCTCCGGATTCTTTTAATGCTTCATCAGCCTTATTAATATCATCTGCTTGAGGATAGATCTTAAGATTATTTTTAATAAAATTAAACCCTTTTAAATCAATCAACTTTGCATAATAATCTACTACGTGCTTATCCTTATATCCATCAAGAGGAATTTTCTGATTGAGAAACTTTCCCCGGCCTTTATAATCATAACCAACTCTTTCTTTTATTCCTGATAGCCAAGATATTAACCCGTATTGGCTGTTAAGCGAAAAATCAAAAGCGATTTCATATTTTTCCTGTTTAATATCATTAATAAACGCCATAGTTTTAGAAAGCCATTTCCAAAAAGATTTTTTTTGCTCATTAACAAATTCGTCTCTTTCGTAGATAAAAATTTTATCTATACTAGGGTTATTCTCAAGGGCTTCAAAAGCCCTGCGATTGCACAAATATCCAATTTTTGCTTCAGGAAGAGTATCTTTTATATTATCCAGGAGCGGAGTGGTAAAAAGCACATCACCGATGCCGAAGGGGTTGATAAAGAGGATTTTTTTGTAATTTTTCAAGGTTTTGTCATTGCGAGCTCCGAAGGAGCGAAGCAATCTTATTAAACACATCATCCACAGTTATTTTCCCTAAATTATCAGCCTCTAATACTACACTTCTCTCTGGATCCGGCCCCCACCTTTTAGCGGTTTTACCCGGTAAGTCATTGCGAAATATCGCTACAACCGGAGTTTTCATAACGCGCGCTAAATGAACCGGTCCGCTATCTCCTGAAATAAGCAACCGGGATGATTTTAAAACAGCTGCCAATTCAAGTAATGTAGTTTTTCCTGCAAGATTATTTACCTCATCAGGTAAACTATCTAAAAAAATTTTAGAGTTTTGCGCTTCTTGCTTACCTCCAATAACTACCACTTTTAGATTAAGAAGGAGCAATTTCTTTATTAAATTATGGAAATTTTCAAACGGCCACTGCTTTACAAGATCACTTGTCCAAGGATGCACCGCTACCCAATTTCCTACAAAACCTTCTACCTGATGAGGAATATCTATAACAAATTCATGGTTATCAACCGAAGCGCCAAAAATTCCGGCAAGTTCAAGATTATATTCGATTTCATGCTTTTCCTCAAGATGTTTTAGATCTTTAAGCTTGTGGGTTAAAAGAAATCCCCATTTCTTGTCATAACCTCCTCTTAATGGAATCCCGGCCAAAAAACAAAGCAGATTTATCTCTTTCGAAGGATTAAATATCAAGGCGAGATCAAACTTGCCTTTTTTTAATTTATTAAATAAGGCTAATTTTTCTTGAAATGTGTGTTTTGGCGCATTACTCCATAAGATAATCTCATCGACGCAGGGAACAGCTTTTGCGAGCTCTAAAGTTACTGGATCAACGATTAAAGTAATGATGGAATCAGGATAACGCTTTTTTAATGCCTGAAATGCGGGGATATTCAAAAGAAATTCACCGAAACGGTCATTTCGGCATACAAGGATACGCTTAATTTTATTAGATTTAATCGGCAAGGGTGCTCTCAGTTAAGATACCCGGTATTTTAAAATAGTTGCGATTGCTTTTAAGCCATCAAACCAACGGATTTTTTTACCACCTGAATAACTACGTGGATAATAAGAAACCGGCACTTCTACTAATCTCAACTTACGCCGTATAGCCTTACAGGTAATTTCAACTTCAATATCAAAACTGCGCGATTTAAGTTCAAGGGAAATAAAAGTTTGTCGGCTAGCCATCTTATAGCAAGTAGCGTAATCGTTTAATGAAACACCAAAAAGAGAATTAAGCAAACCGGTTAAAAGCCTATTCCCCAACCGATGTGCCATAAAAACATTGTTTTTTTGAGTAAAACGCGCCCCAAACACTATATCTGCTTGGCCTTCACGTAAAGGTTTTAAAAGATTCGTATAATCATTTGGCTCATATTCAAGATCTGCATCCTGAATAACTATATATTGAGAAACAGCATGCGCTAATGCTTCTCTTACTGACTCACCCTTACCTTTATTTGAAGAGTGATATATTACCTTAGAACCGGAAAATCTGGAATCCTTAATAGTATCCTGCAGAATTTTCACAGTATTATCTCTTGAACAATCATCAACTACAATTATCTCTTTTTCAATAGGAACTGCCAAAACCTTTTCTAATATCTGACGGATAGTTTTTTCTTCGTTAAAAACGGGAATTACAACTGACAATTCGGGCATAATATTTTTTCCATCCTTTTTAATAGCGCCCAAGCATATAATTTTAAGTAGCTTGGTAAAAGTTTAAAAATCTTAAAGTGAGATTTTCCCTTTTTTCTTTCTTTCCAAACCGTAGGAACCTCCGTAATTTTAAAACCACGGTAAAATGATTTTAAGGGAATCTCCATAGAAAGCTCAAAACCAACTGAATCAAAACTCGTTCCTGATAATATGCAGCTCCTGTACATTTTAAAGGCATTAGCGATATCATGCGTAGGAATTCCTAAAAGATGATAAAGCGACCATCCTGCAGCAGAAGACAAAAAACCTTTAAACTTTGAGCCACCAAGGCGCTTACCATCTTTTATATACCTTGAGCCACAAACTATATCATAACCTTCGTTAATTTTATCAACCATTTTACTGATTGTGCTTAAATCATCGCATAAATCACCCATTACCGGAACAAAAACATCTCCTGTTATTTTAGAAAACCCAAATTTTAAAGCACTGGCAAATCCCGGAAGGTTGGTATTATCTACTAAGCGCAGGCGCGGATAAACAGGAATGAGTTTCTTTACTATAGCTGAAGTATTGTCTTGCGAATGATCATTAACTACGATTAGCTCGTGCTCTAAACCGATTGATTCTTCAATTTTACGAACAACATCACTGATATTATCTTCCTCATTGCGCACAGGAACAACTATAGAAATCTTCATGCAATCACCTTGTAAATATGTATGGAATCATTTGAGTAATCGAGCTTAAATTTTTCAGGATGATCCGCTGCCCAACTATCTTCAAGCGGAAAAATAATCCTATCTTCTACCTGGTGTAAAGAATAAACAAATAAAAAACCGGTATTTTTTCTTTTTAAATTCGTAAGCCAGATATTGTAATCCGAATCAGACATATAGTTACCTTCTTCTTGGAAATTCTTATGCATCTCTAAAAAATCATCTTTCCAGTAAAAATGACTCTTAGGAAAATAATGGATTTTTGCCGGCTCAATTTTATTAACTGAAACATAGTAAACATTATTTTTTAAACTACTTCCGTAAAGCGGAAAAGGCACAGGCCTTCCGGTATAGGCAATATTACCATTAGCTGTATGAGTATTTAACCATTCCCAGGCAATAGTTGCATCCGGCCAAAAACCGGAATATTTAACCACTTTACTATATCGTTCATATTCGCCGGTTAAATAGTTTGTATGTAAAATCGTAAGTGTAAAAAAAGAAATCACAATAAATGAAAATAACGCAAGAACCCTATTTTTAAAAATAGCCTTACCGTTTAACTTCATGTTAGTAAACAAAAACATCGTCAAAGCACTAGCTAACAAAGAAAAAACCAGCTCTTTACGATTTGCTATTTCTGCTAATGATGTTATTACACATATCGCAACAATAAAATAAATTATTTTTTTAGGTATACTCAGGAAATCAATTAACCAAAATCCTAAAATCATACCACAACCTAGCAAGGGAAAAATATAACGGGTATTAGCAAGCGGAATGACAAAAATAAAGATTAAATATAGTAATAGCGGCAATAATGCAAGTATTTTTAAAGATAGGTTAATTTTGTGTTTGTTTTTTGCCATAAGAAAAACAAACCAAAAAAACAAAACTGAAGGCAAAACAAAAATTATCGTCTGCAATCCGAGCCCTTCATGAAAAAGGATCTTTCCTAAGCCCCAGTCTGAGGAAGTAAAATGCGCGCCGTAAAGCTTATGTGTCATAGGGCCGGAAAATATGAGAGTATTGCCTAATTTAAACTGCAACGGATAAAACGGGTTTCCGGTTTCCATATAATTACGAAAATAACTAAAGCCTCCGAATAGGATAGCTCCTGTCAATCCGATAAAAAAATGCGGAATATTTTTCCGGGAAAAACAGATAAGCGTGAATCCTGACAAAAGCAATGCTCCATAAGGAAGCGCCAGGGTTTTTGTCCCGATAAGTAAACCTGTTGTAAGGCCAAAAAGTAACGCTGTAGAAAAATCATGTTTTTCTTCGTATAAAAAAATATAGTTAAGGCTGCAAAGGAAAAGAGCGCAAACCATGACGTCAACATAAGCTATCTCTAAATGCTTAAAATAATTCGGGATAAACGTAAATAAGCAAGCTGCGGTAAAGGCATAAATTTTATCAAGGTTAGTTTTTCTTGCAATCGCATAAACAGCCGTAAAACCGATTATAAAAAATGGCAGTTGGCCTAAGTCTGCAATCATCACGTCATGAAAAGGCAATATCAACCAATAATAAAATATGCTTCCAAAAATTGGGTAATACGGGGGGCTTGGGTCATCTGCGATTGTAATCGGCATATTAAGATTTTGATTTTTTAACCACTCAACCGCAAAAGTAAAATGATAATTTAATGAATCCCAGCCAAAAGGCGGATTGATCAAATTAATAAAAATTTTTACGGAGGCAAAACCAAGAAGAGTGCAGAAAATAACAAAAATCAGCTTATTCTGTCCTATAAAATACAACAATTCCCTTCGTCTTCCTGTAAGGTGTATTACGGATTTATTAATTCCTAGCCAAAACCAAGAAATAACTAATATCACGCTGTTTAATAAAAGAATATTTTCAAAAGTAAGCAGGCCTAAAACTCCTAAGGTAACCGTGCTAAAAACAATCTGAGTAAAATAAGCAATAAACCAGGAAATAAAAATATCGCTTATCCGGACAGAATGTAATCCGTTAAAAATTATAAAATAAGCACTTAAAAAAACTGTAGTATTTAAGAGAAAAAATTTTAAAATTTCCATATTAATTCAACCTACGCGGTTACCGGGGTAATTTCTACAAGCCGCACAGTTAAATACGCGCCGCTTGCGAATATTTTGAATAAAATTGGAATATTCCGCTTTCCTTCTATAAACACGAAAGTAGCTTCAGATTTATGGTAAGGATTATTATCGCGCCTGCTGATTTTTGCATTGGCGATAACAACTCCGTCTTTACGGCTACACATTGCATCAAATAAATAATTTTTTTGATTGGCATTAAAGTTAAAACTAAAAACCATTTTTTTTAGGTAATCTTTTGTAATTAAATTATACACTAACGATAAGGGATCCTGCGTATCAGGCAAAATATCGCGTTTTATGCCGTTTAGCACCATTATTTTATTTACCTGGTCATAAGTTAATTCTTTCACTATAGAATCTTTTCCACTTGTAAAAAGCTGCTGCTTAAAAAATACAGGATTACCGCTTGCCTTATCTATATATGATTCAAGCGTTGCTTCTGCACAATAAAATTTATTAAACACGGGCAATGTATTTGCCTTCATCTTTAAATAAAGCAGCACTTTGCCGTTAAGTATTTGGGGCTCTGCATTATCAAGAGTGGCTTCCGCAACCGGAAACAAACCAAACAAATATATACGAAACTTCATATTTCCCCAAGCAATCTCTTCTTTTTCATTCAAACGGCTAAGAATAGCCTGCGGCCGATTTTGAAAAACAGAAACTATTATCATAAAAATAATAACGACAACAATAATAAGGAATATTTTTTTCATAATATCCTAAAATAAGGTATAGATAAACGGAGCTACGGCGCTGCTTTGCGTGAAAAATATAAGTAATCCCAACAAAAGCAACATTACAACAATCGGAGTAAGCCACCATTTTTTACGCACTCTTAAAAATTCCCAAAATTCTTTAATAATTGCAAATTTACCCATCCCGCCCCCATTGTTAAAACTGCTTTTGGTAATTTTTTAAATTTAATTCTTTCGGTTCAATATTTTTCCAATATGATTTTATTTCTTTCTGGATTTTTATCTCTAATACATCTTTTTTAAATAATTTCATTATAAAGCCGATAGGAGTAAATACAAGAAAATATAAAATAATAAGGATTACTCGGGTGTTAATCCAGCTTAATACCCGCGCTAAAGCCATCCAATAACCGTATATTAACTTAAAAATTTTTATCATTAATCTAATTGAAACTCTTTTTTCCAAGCTAAGTTATCGTCTATAGCATTTTGCCGGCGTTTATCAATAAGGTAACTGCCTAAAACCAAGTAATCGGCCTCGGTGCGCATAAAACAACGGAACGCGTCTTCCGGGCTGCAAACTAACGGCTCTCCTCTTACGTTAAAAGAACTGTTTATAATTACAGGGCATCCGGTTTTACGAAAATACGCATTAATCGTATCGTAATATACCGGATTATCTTCTCTTTTTACGGTTTGAACGCGCGCGGAATTATCTATATGTGTTACTGCCGAAATTAATGAGCGCCTGACATTTAAACGTTCAAGGCCGTTGACATGGCCAATACAATGTTTTGTATCAATTAATTTATCTTTTTTTACCTGGGCAACAATAAGCATATAGGGACTTTCGCACCCAAGCTCAAACCAGTTTTTAGCTTCCTGTGTAAGCACACTAGGAGCAAAAGGCCGGAAAGATTCGCGGTATTTAATCTTAAGGTTCATTTTTGACTGCATTTGGGGGTCTCTTGCGTCACCCAAAAAACTCCTCGCACCCAAAGCGCGCGGCCCAAACTCCATCCGGCCGTTAAACCATCCTATGACTTTACCCTTGCTGATTAACTCCGCGATTTTTTCCGGTAATTCCTGCTTCTCCAATTTCTCATAAGGAATTTGTTTATTGCTTAAAAATTGCTCAATATATTTATCGCTATACTCCGGGCCCAATAATGAAGCTTTTTGCCGGTCATTTTTGTCATCGCTTACCCGCTCATTTCCTAAATATTTATACCAGACTAAAAGCGCTGCTCCTAAAGCTGCGCCGGCATCACCGCTTGCCGGTTGAACCCAAATCTCTTTAAAGGGGCCTTCGCGCAATATCATTCCGTTACCTACACAGTTTAAGGCTACTCCTCCTGCTAAACACAATTTATCTTTATTTGTAACCTGATGCACATGCCGGCAAATTCTAAGTATTATTTCTTCGGTAACCTTTTGTATTGAAGCGGCAATATCCATATCTAACTGGGTGATTTTTGATTCAGGCCTGCGCGGGCCTTTTTTAAAAAGTCGATGAAAATTACGATTAGTCATTCTCAAAGAGCTACCATAACCAAAATATTTCATATTCATTTTAAAAGAACCGTCGTCTTTTAAATCAACCAGTTTATCCAATATTAAATCAACATATTTTGGCTCTCCGTAAGGAGCAAGCCCCATTAACTTATATTCACCGGAATTTACTTTGAAGCCGCAATAATAAGTAAAAGCGGAATATAACAGGCCAAGGGAATGCGGAAAATGCAGGCTGTATTGCAAATTTAATGAATTTCCAATACCTGTTCCAAAAGAAACGGTTTCCCACTCTCCTACGCCGTCTAAGGTCAGGAATGCCGCTTCATCAAACGGAGAAGCATAAAACGCGCTTGCCGCGTGAGCTTCATGATGGCCGCAGAAAAGAATTTTTCCCTTATATCCTAATTCTTTTTCAATTATAGATGGCATCCATAGCTTCTGTTTAAGCCATATCGGTATTGCCTGTAAAAACTGCGCTAAGCCCCAAGGCACATAAGCAAGGGCAGTTTCAAGTATGCGCTCAAACTTAAGGAATGGTTTTTCATAAAAAACTACATAATCGATATTTTCTGCCTTTATTTTTCCTTCAGATAAACAATAATTTATGGCTTTTATCGGAAAATCATGATCGTGCTTTTTACGGGTAAAACGCTCTTCCTGCGCAGCAGCAATTATAACGCCATCCTGCACAAGGCAAGCTGCGCTATCATGATAAAAACAAGATATGCCTAAGATGTTCATTAGTTAAGCGGTATGTTTCTTAATCCCAAAACTTTATTAAATTTATCTAGCGTGGCAAGAGTAATATTTTTCTGGCCCTCTTCAATCTTAGAGATAACTGGCTGTTTTATGCCAATTTTTAAAGCAAGCTGCTTTTGGCTCATTCCTGCTTTTAAGCGCTCTTGCCTAATTAAACTTCCGATTTTCAATAATATTCTTGGAGGCTTTCCTAAATTTTTTCGGATCGGCTTCTGTTTAATAGGAGATAGCTGTTCATAAATAGTCTGCCACCAAGTACGAAAATCAGGATTTTGCCTTGTTTGAGCCCAATACCTATTTATCTTCGGCCAAGAGTTTAAAAAAATCTTTTTAGTAATTACTGTAAAGGCCTCTTTTGGCTTGTCACATCGGGATAATAAACTGGTTGCCCTAGCTAAAAACATCGGATGCCACGGATTACTTAGTACACGCTTCACTTCTTTAAGCGAATCAGCGTGTAAATCCCAAAAATATACTTTTAAATTATTTTTCATAGTACTTCTTCCCTAATAAATTTTTCTATTTCTTTGTCTAAGTACGTTATCATTACCCTTGAATCAAATTTTTTATCATAAATATCCATATCTAACAAAGCTAATTTATAATCTTGGCGCGGATAGCTGCGATACCAATGAACAATACCGCGCTTTACAACCGGAGGTTGAAAATGAAGAAATTTATGAAGAGGTATTATTTTCTTTGAAAGTAAATACATATCAAATACATCCCTTGCTACCTGCCTTCCTTTAATGATTTCTTTTCCGACTTCATCATTTTCTACTAGCAATCCCGAAATAGCCATTAATTTTTGCGCGTAAATGTTCTTTTCACTATAGACTTTTACACCGTCAAAAATTCTAATTTGAGGATTTTTAAAAAATACCTCTTCAACAAAATCTAATTTTAAAGGCCTATTATAATTTTCTATCTTAATTAGATAAAATTTGACTTTCGCATGCCTATCAGTGATAAATTCATTTTCAAATCTTATTTTGTTTTTAGTGAATTTCCGAAAATGGTTGATTAGATCGTTAATTTTTTTATCTTCATAGTCATTAGTAAAAAAATCTAAATCCGCAGAAAACCTATGCTTTAAGTAATACAACTCAAGCGCAGTTCCGCCTGCAAGCCTAAAACCACAGTCTTTTTGCGCAAATGCTTTTAAAATTTTAAGCTGTTCTTGACGAAGTATTTTATCCATATAATATACTTTATAAGCTATATATCCATATAAATTATAAGCTATATTTTGCCAATTGTCAACATTTTACAACTTTTAAGTTGTAAAATGTTACTAATTAGGATTTTTATTATTTTTTAGTAAAATATAATACCCGGAAAGTTTAACCCAAAAAGAAAAAGGCTTAGCCATATCAGAATCAGTAACTTTTATTCTTTTGAGCTCATAGACATCACTGTTTAATTTAGCGAAACCACGGTTTGTGGTACAAGCGCTTTTAAAACCAGCCTCTTTTACAATTTCTTTTACTCTTTCGTTAAATCCCCCGGTCGGATAACTAAAATTATTTACAGTTAAACCAGCTTCTTTTTCAATAGCCTTTTTTGACCCGACTATCTCTTCCCTAACGACTTCATCATCTTTGCCAGGCCCAAGATAAAAATGGGTTTTAGTATGCGCGCCAAAAGATATCTTATTTTTTGACATAGCCATAACTTCATCCCAATTCAAAAATTCTTTTTCTTTTCCGATATAATCAGTAATAAGAAATATTGTTGCCGGAAAACTAAATTTTTTCAAAACCGGGTAGGCACTTTGAAAGTTATCCTTAAATCCGTCATCAAATGTAATTACAACCTTATTTCTCTTAAAAATTTTTTTATTCTTTATTCCTTCTGCTAATTCATCTAAAGTTATCACATCGTAACCTTTTTCTTTAATATACCTCAACTGTTTAGCAAAATTCTCTACGCTAACAAAAGGATTATCATCTCTATAACCTATACTATGATAGGCTAAGATAGGAATAGTGTATTTGGGGACAAGCCAAAAAAAATAAAAAGCTACCAATATGATAGTTACTGAAAATAGGGTTAAAAAAAACTTTCTCATATTTATAAATTGTTTTGCGTGCCTTTTCCAACCCTATTTAACGACAAAGATATTCCTATTAAATACCAAAATATCATCACTACTCTGGGATAATAGAGACTAGTCTCTGTAAGGCCATTTACTAAAAATGCGATTACGGAAGCGATTACAGACACGCTGATTATTTTTAGATATCCATCATTAAGCTTGCGCAATGTTTTAAAAGCTTGCCTGAATACCTGAAATATAAACAAAAGAAAAGCAGCTAGCCCTAATAAGCCTACTTCTCCAGCTGTTTGCAAATATATATTGTGCGCATATATTGTATCCGGAGTATGCGCATATTTTTCTGCTTGTTCGGTCTTGTATTTACCATAATTCTTAGAGAATGTATTCAAGCCAACGCCAATAAAAGGATTATGCTTGATCATGTTTATAGTATTATTATAGATGCTTACCCTATCCTGATTGCACATAAGGACCAACGGATTATAGTTAACCTCCTTAGCCCATTGTTTTATGTTCTTAGGCATTACAAAAGGAAATACTATTATTATGCCGATTAATATCGCAGTAAGCAGCTTCTTCTTCCTGGCAATACTTAAGAATAATATTGCAAGATATACCCCCAAACCAGCGCCTCTAGACAAAGTAAGATAGATTCCTAACATCCCCAACACGCTTACAAAAAACATTAAGACTTTGCTCTTGCCTTTAAAATAAAAAAAAGTGAGCCCAAAGATCAACGGTGTCAAAGCGGTCATATAAATTCCAAAAACATTTGGATTAGGGAATGCAGCCGTAGGCCTAGGCAGGCCTATTGCAGATTGCATAGCAATATGGTGTATAAAATCATACCCAAAAACCATCTGCCATAATGCATCTATAGATGCCAAGCAAATACCGGAACAAATTGCAATAATAATTCTTGCGATATGTTTTTTATCCTTGATCTCTTCACTACATACCAAGAATATAAGGGCATATTTAAGAAGTTTTGCAATACCCTGAAAACTAGCACTATAACTAACGGAATTTATAATTGAAATTGCTGAAGCTACGAAAAACAAACCAAAAAATACCAGTATTAAACGATCAGTAAATATTGGCTTGCGGATAATTAATTTCTTGATTATAAAAAATACGCTGAATAACCCGATGAATGCATTAGCTAAGCCCGGAGCAATGGCAACTGAAAAAGGCATAGCTACAATTGACCAGTAAATAATAAAATTAATTACTTCCAGTACTTTCATAACATAACCTCCCAATCCCAAGATTTATTTAATTATCTTATAGATATTTATAGTATTATTAGTAAAAATCAATTTAAATCTGTCTGCATGTAACTTTGCCCAGCTGTCCTCAAGGGGAAATATTGTAGTTTTTGTCTGCTGTAATGAGTATACAAAAAGATAATCAGTATTTGCCTTGCCTAAATTATCAAGCCAAATATTATAATCAGGATGACCCCGGTAATTGTTATCCTGCTCAATAGTTTTAAGCAAACTTTCAAAGCCCGGGCCATATTCATATTTACTATTATTAAAATAATGCAATTTAGCAGGCTGTATCATATTTACGGAGGCATAGTACACATTATTCTTCAGGCCGCTTCCATACAAGGGAAACGGTACAGCCCTTCCCGCATAGGCGATATTATTGCCTGTTGTTTCATTATTCAGCCAATCCCAGGCTTTAGCTGCATCAGGCCAAAATCCCGAATATTTTACCATTTTATGATACCGCGAGAACTCATTTTTTTTATAGAATCCTTCCGCCCACAAAAAAAATCCAAATGTAAACAAGAAAAACAAAACTAATACCGTAACTTGCTTGCTATACATATGAAATCTTTTAAAATTAATTAGGCAGATAAATAGTACAACCGAAATAATTATTGAAAAAATCAACTCTTGCCGCTTTGCTAATTCAGAAATTGAGACAAGGACGCATAATATAACAATAATATTAACAACCAATTTATTAATTCTTAACATACCAACCGTATAAAAACCCAGGATTACACCTATCCCAAGCAAAGCGTATAAATAACGTAAATTCCCCAAAGGTATAAGAAATCTGTAAACTAAAAATAACAAAATTGGCAGTATTAAAAAATAGGTTCGGTTAAAATCCAGCTCTTTTCTCTTTTTAAATAAAGCAACTGGAAGAGCTAAGAATATCCCGGGTAAAATCAGCAATAGCGACTGCACCCCCAATCCTTCGTGAAACATCATTTTTGAAAAAGAATAATCAGAGCCTGTAAAATGCGAACTATAAACTGCTTTATCAATTACTCCTTTAAAAATATGAATATTAAATAAACTAAAATCCAACGGATACAAAGGATTTCCGGTTTCAATAAAATTTCTAAAATAACTAAACCCTCCTAAGGCAAAGATGCAAAACATAACAATTAATCCTAGTTGTGCTTTTTTATAATTTTTTACCAGAATAACCAAAAACGGAATTACTAATAAAACACTGTAAGGTACCGCGATCGTTTTAGTCCCGATTAACAAACCTAGGCTTAAACCAAAAATCAGGGAATCACCAAAATTAAATCTTTCTTTGAGTGAAAGTAAAAAATTAACGCAAACAAGAAACAAACATCCCACCATTACATCAACATAGGCAATCTGCAGCTGCTTAAAGAAATTGGGGATTAATGTAAATAACGCCGCGCTATAAAATGCATACTCTCTGCTCAATCCGATCTTCCGCGAGATTGCATAAACGGATGCAACAGCAAAGACAAAAAAAGGAAACTGGCCTAAATCTGCTAAAAATACCGATTTAAAAGGTAAGATCAACCAAAGATAAAATAAACTGCCGTTAATCGGATAATAAGTAGGGCTGGGATCATCAAAAATGACAATAGGAACATTTAGGTTACCACTCTTAAGCCATTCTACGGGAAAAGTAAAGTGGTAATTTAACGAATCCCAGCCAAAAGGAGGATTTAAAAGATTAACCAGTATCTTTACTATAACAAAGGATGCAATTACAGAGAAAATGAAACCAAACAACTTATTATTTAACAGTTTGTAAAAATATAAATCAAAATTTAGCGGCGGAAAATAAAATTTCTTATTCTTAGTAAACAGGTAAACACCAAAAAACAAAACACAGCTTAACAGGATAACATTTTTCAGATACAGTGCGCCTGATAAACCCAAAACAAGCTCAATAAATACAATCTGAGAAAAATAAATCACAAGTAAAGCTATGGTAGAATCAACAGCACTTTCGATCCTTAAAGCTTTATAAACAATAAGAAACGCGCAGGCTAAAACAACAATATTTAATAATAAGAAAATAAACATAGAATTAATACCTATTACGTAGCATATTAATAAACCTTACCACTTTTTTGCTAGATTTCTGCAACGATTTCCTAATAGGATTTATGCTTTCTTTATTTCCATTTACAGCATAATCCCAAAAATATTTAGAATTAAACGGCAACCTTATTCCGCTATTGTTAATCGTCTTACGCCATCGGTTTAGAGTTGATATGTTATGTTCTTTAATATAATGATAAACCGAATCGGTTCTCACCCAAGCCTTTTCATCAAACTCATTGTTTCTAATCATATCACGATAAATCTTGGTTCCCGGAAGAACATAAAGCATAGAAGCTCCCGGCCCATGAGTTGACCTGATATTTGTATTCAAGTAATCTACTGACTCCCTTATTGTCTCTTCGGTCTCGCCCGGAGCCCCGACACAAAAAAATGCTCCGGTAGACATCTTGATAGAATATTTTGCGCAGATATCAAAAGCATTCTTAACGTCTTCCCGGGTAATTTTTTTTTCAATTGTTTTAAGCAATTTTTCCGACAAACTCTCTACCCCCCAGGTTATATGCTTGCATCCGGATTCAACTAACCTGGCAATCATTTCTTCATTAACCGGTTTTACGCGGCAGGAAATTGCGTATTCTATTTTTTTATCTTTTAGCACCTGCGCCAATCTTATAGTCCTTTCAATCCCCAGATTGAAAGTGTCATCATAAAAAAATATCCTTTTTGCGCCTAAGCTTTTTACATAATCGACTTCTTCTCCTACCCGATCAGGAGAGTTAAACCTTATATTTTGCCCCCAGAAAGATGAGGTTGAACAAAACGAACAATTTACCGGACACCCCCGGGAAGTAATAATATATGCAAATTGACTTTTTTTTATCCTTGAAGAGGCGTAAGAATAATCCGGAATAGGCAAGCTATCCAGATTATTTACTTTATCATTTACGGAATTAACTTTAAAAGTTTTTTCCGCATCTTTATAGATTAAGCCGCTAATATTTCTGTAATCATCTCCGGTTTCCAAAGCATTGCATAATTTATAAAACGATTCCTCGCCTTCTGACTGGATAACAAAATCGATGTAATCAAAGAAATATTGAAAAATCTGATTATGCATCGTTGAAGGATGCACGCCGCCTAAAACAACGTTTATATGTTTATCTATCTTTTTAATCCTTTTTATTATTTTATAAGCACCCCATCGGTTGAAAGAATTAAATGAAATCCCGACAAGATCGGGCCTAGAAAGTTTTACTGAATCAAAGAAAGATTTCAGGCTCTTGTTAAGCTCCTTACCGTTGTAATCATAAATCGCTACTTCATGCTTTCTTTTTAATGAAGCAGACAGATAGGCAAGCCCAAGCGGATAACCTTTAAGATTCAACTCCGAAGAAGGAGGATAAACTAATGCGATTTTCAATTAAATTAACCTCGTTATTTTTTACAAACAGCAATAAAATCCAGGCAATTATTCATCTTCTTATTCGTCCATAAAAAATATCTGCACTCTTTCTTAATAAAGAATTTTTTTATCGGGTCAATTTTTTCCGGCAAAAAATTAAACAAACCTATCTTCTTTAGCCTGCGACAAATCCTTAAAGCCAAGCTTCTATTTAAGCCTTCCATATCTACCTGCTTAAAATTCGCTCTTAGCAAATTCCTGAATTCATCAACAAGATATTCTTTAACATGAAACTTATTAAACGGCGCGGTCATGCCGGGAGAGGCATCCCTCATATTGCAGGTAGAGCAAATAAATACGCCGTTATCATTCAACAGCTCTGAGATATCTTTCAAAAGTTTATCCGTATTCCGGATATGTTCGATATTTTGAAATGAACATATTACATCAAATTTTTTGCATAGGCTGCTAAGGTCTTTGATATCCAAGACTAAAAATTGCAGGTTTTTCTTATTGTATTTATCCTTTGCATAGTTAATAATATTCTTATCATAGTCTATCCCTAAAATATCTTTTGCATAGTTACTCAAGAAATCAGAACCATAACCTTCTCCGCAGCCGATATCTAAAACGCTATTATTGTTAACAAATTTTTTTGCGAATTCATATGCGCAAAAGTGGCGCGCAATCATTAAAGGAGATTCTTTTTCTAAAAGAATCCTTTCTCCTGTATTAATAATTTCTGTCATTTCTCTAAAACTGCTTATCTGATATTAAAACTTTATATATATGTGCTAGTGAATTGCTAAATAATAACTGAAAATCTTTGGGGTGCGCAATAGCCCATTCGTCTTCAATTGGAAATTTAGCAGGATCTTTAGATTCCCTATTGTCAAAGAACGGGAGCGCAACAAATAAATATTCAATTTTTTCTTTGCGTAAATTTTTTTCCCAGGCTGAAAAATCCCGGACTTTCCGGAATAGCCCATCCGGATTATTATAGGGGGTGATTTCCTTTTCATTAATAGAGACATATTTCACCGTATTCTTCAGCCTTGTACCAAATAAAGGATAAAATTCCATGCGTCCGGTATAGGCAACGCGCGAGCCTCCTTCAGTCAACTCATTAAGCGCTTTCCACCCTCTTCCGATATCCGCCTGCCAAGCTTCTCTCTTACTAAAACTCAAAGGATAGCGGGAGAATTCTTCTTTATCATATTTATTATTAAGATAAGCAAGAAATAAAAACCCAAACAATAACCCCGCTAACATAATTTTACCAAAACTTTTGCTTTTATAAAAAGTAAGTATTCGCTTTTTATAAAGAAATAACAAGATAAAAAGTGCCAAAGAAAGTAAAACTGAAGAGACTAATTCATACCTATTAGCCAATTCAAAGGCCGCGCTGAGAATAGCTATAAACGCAATAACAACTAAATACTTATCTCCGCGCGGTAATTTAGTAATAAAAATAACCGCGGTTAATAACCCAAAACTTAAATATGGGAAAAAATACCGCGTGGTGTATATATTTATAAAAAAGCTGTATAAAATAAGCATAAAAAACGGCGTAGCAAAAAGTAACAGATATTCACCCAAAGGCAAAACCTTAGCCTTTAAATATTTATAAAAGATTACCGGAATAAAGGCGCAGGGTAAAATCAAGGCTATAAATTGTAGACCTAAACCCTCTTTGAAAATTATTTTTAGCGGATCTAATTTCCATCCAGCAACTTGTATTCTATACGCGGCGTTGTCAAGTAAGCCTCTGAATATAGTTTTACCAAAAATTTTCAGCTCCACGGGGAATAGAGGATTGCCGGTAAAAAAATAATTCTTTATATAAGTAAAACTACCAAATAAAATAATCATCGCGAAAATAGCGCCTAAAAGTCCCAATATTTTATTTAATCCAAACTTAGTTTCCTTTGCTTTTCTATATAATATATAACTGATTAGCGGCATAAAAGCCGCTAACCAAACAAGATTAATAATCTTAGTTCCAACAAAAAGCCCGGTTGAAATCCCAAACAAAACCGCATTTTTAAAAGAAAAATCCCGTTTAAGCGACAAAAGAGCATCGAATACTAAAAGTAACAACACCGCGCAGATCACATCAATCTGCGAGCCGGTTTTAAGCTGTTTAAAAATATTTGGAATAAGTACCCAAAGAAAACCGCTCAACAAAACCATTATTTTATTTACGTCATACTTCCTCAATATTGAATATACGGCGACCATACCGATAATATAAAATGGAGCCTCTCCCGCGTCCGCCAAAAACGCGTTCCTTAATGGCAGCATCAGCCAGGTAAAGAACAATTGCGCGTTGATGGGATAATAAGAAGACGAGCTAGTCTCTAATGTTCCTGGATTAAGAATAGGTAATGAACCAAATACATTTATCGGGCTATCCAAATTTCCATTTATAATCCAAGTAGCGGGAAAAGTAAGATGAACTTGCAAGCTGTCAGGGCTTAAAGGAGGATTAATCAAATTGACAAATAATTTTATTAAGAAAAAGGACAAAAAAATTGAAGCGGCAAGTAATAGTAAATTACTGTTGATAAATGGCTCAACATCCGGTTTTTCAAACGGGGGGATTTTCTTACGAAAATAGATTAAGGAAATTATCAGCAGGATAACCAGGTGCGCTATAAAAACATTGAAAAAATAAAGCTGTCCGGCAACACCCAAGAAAAGCTCTACTAAAACAATCTGCGCGAATAATAATATAAACGAGGCTAAAATCGCGCCGCTAAACAAGCGTATGCCAAAATATTTTCTTGTAAGCAGCCAAGAACTAACCGCTACGATTACGGCTTCTAGTATTAAATTTATCATTTATGTTTAAAAGTTTATCCTTTCCTTCTCAATTACTAAAGGCCGCTTTAATACCTGCGTATGTATAGAGCCTATATACTCTCCTAAAATTCCTATAAAGAAAAGTTGAACCGCAGAAAAGAAAAATACACCTATAACTATCGGAGCTGTGCCAACAGTAAAATTTTGCCAAAAAATAATCTTATATATAAAATATACTATCGCAACAAAAAAACTAGCAAGCGCTGCAAGGAAGCCCAACATAGTAGCCAGGCGCAGCGGCACTTTTGAATGGTTTGTTATGCCCAGCATAGCCATATCATACAAGGAATAAAAATTGTTTTTAGTTACTCCTTTTTTACGGACAGGCTGCACAAACTCAATAGTGAAAATTTCAAAACCAATATCACAAACTAACCCTCTAAAATATGGATACGGATCATCAATATTTCTTAATATCTGAATTATTCTTTTATCGTATAACCCAAAACCGGTAAAATGCTTAATATGATCTATCTCGGAGATAGCCCCTATCAAATCATAGAATACTTTTCTTAAAGCAAACATCAACCTTGACTCTTTACTTTGTTTCTTTACACCTAAAACAATTTTATATCCTTCTTTCCACTTCAATAGAAAATCTTTTATCATTTCCGGTGGATCCTGAAAATCAGAAGCTAAAAAAATTACAGCTTCTCCTGAGCCTTGAAGCAAACCGTAAAAAGGCGACCTTATATGGCCAAAATTCCTTGAATTTACGATTATCTTCAAGTTCTTATCTTTGTTAGCTATGGATTTTAATATTTTTACCGTATTATCCGTTGAAGAGTTATCTATAAAGATATGCTCATGATCATAAATACCTATCTGACTAAAGGCTTCTTTTACTTTATTATAGAGCAGCTCAACATTTTCTTCTTCATTATAACAAGGGGTCACTACGGAAATCTTCACTTTTTTATCTAACATTTATCATCGACTCCTTTTGCCTAATATAGCCTCTGTTTCCTTAACCAATAACTCAAGCGAACCATATTTAGGCTTAAATCCTAATTCTTGCGCCTTCTTGTTCTTTGAACAATATACATCTTTAGCGCCTGTGGCACTGATAGGAATATGCGTCTTAGAGATCTCATAATCCAGCCCGAATTCTTTATGAAAACCCTTTAAAATATCAAATTTCCTCGCCACTTTTTTGCTATACACATCGTAGGTTCCATTAGAGGACTTTTTTATGCAACAACGTACAAGGGTAAATAAATCTTCAGACCCGATATAATCTCTTACAATATTATTCTTATCCGTTTTCAAAATTTTTTTATCAATGATAGAATTAATTATCCCGGTAATAAGGTATTCTGTTTTTAAATCAATAAAGCGGCTGAAATACGCAAATACACGTAAATCCATAATCTTAAGCTCATGATACAACCTATGCTTTGCTTCGGAATTAAGCTTGGCAATTGAATAAAAACAGGGTGCATCGGCGTAAACAGCTCCGCTGCTAAAATTTATATAAATAGATTTCCTGTTGTTCTCAAGGTAATTAAGTATTAAATTATCATATTCCTCGGTAAGCTCAAAAATTGAGGCTCCAACCTCCTTTAACAAAGCGGGATTACCGACCCCAACGCAATTTATAATAACATCATACTTATCTTTACCGAATTCTGCAAAAGGCTTAACTTTACAAACTACTCCACAACTAATGCTAATTAAAAAATCTTTCACTCTATCTTTAGATCTTGCGAAAAGGTATAATTTATTTGCCTTATCTGTGCAAAAATTATCAATTAAACCTTTAGCGATATGGCTTGTTGCCCCTAATATTGCTATTCTTTTATTCATTATCTAATCAATTGGTTTTACTATCATTTCTGAACGAAAAACCTTCCTCTCTAAAAAAGGATACATATCTTCCAGTGGCTTTGAAGTCATTACTCCGCTAGGGCCGATCTCTGCTGTATTTGTCGGAATAATAGGCTGATTTCTAGGAGAGATAACCTCGCAAATAACCGCAGAATTATTTTCTAACGCTTGGCCTAAACCTTTGTTTAAATTAGCACAAGTCAATTTTATATATCTAATACCATAAGCCTGCGCTATTTTTTTAATATCAGGGAAAGAAACTCCAGAATTTTCACCCTCACCAATAAAGCGTGAACCAAAAAACCTCGCCTGAGTCTGGCGTATAGAAAGATAACCGTTATTATTAATCACAAATATTTTAATCGGAAGCTTATAATGCAGAATTGTCTGAAGCTCTTGAATATTCAACTGAAAAGACCCGTCTCCGGTTATAGCAATAACACTCTTTTTATTATTAGCTACGCAAACTCCAATTGAAGCGGGTAAGCTAAACCCCATAGTCGCCAAAGCACCTGAAGTAATATAACGCTGTCCCTTATTAATATTAATCGCCTGCGAGACCACATAAAAAACAGAGCCGGCATCGGAGATCACGGGCGTAGCGATTTTTATTTTTTTATTTATTGCTTCTACCAGATAATACAGATTGATTTCCCCGCTTACCTTCTTATATTCCGGAAGGCAAACCGGATATTTTCTTTTCCAGGTTAAACATTTATCCATCCACGCCTTTGGCGCACTTACTTTCTCTTTAACAAGGCACTGCTGCAACCCATCCATAAAACTCCCGGCATCTGCCTGAATAAATTTATCAATGCGTATTGTATTTTTCTTATGTTCTTCCGGATCAATATCAACGACGATAATTTTAGCTTCTCTGGCGAATAATTTATATTCATGGCCGACAACAGGCACAGCAAGCCG
>ERZ1292633.2080-Hain-H41-02um-R1-2080-length-20820-cov-14_pt1 | contig 20820 bp, 25 predicted proteins | sample MGYA00564406_ERZ1292633 | MGnify/ENA primary metagenome ERZ1292633 (study PRJEB36523, sample SAMEA6512639) | groundwater metagenome | collected 2019-01-08 | study: AquaDiva: Metagenomics assemblies of 32 groundwater samples
TCCGCTTTGGAGCCTACGCCGCCTTCACTTTTACAGCGGGGTCAGGACGCGACCATCTCGCGAGGCAGGGGGACACAAACTAAATCGATGCCCTGAGCGACCGCGCCGACGGTGGCCTTGGCGAAAATCGCGAAGAAAGCCGGGGTTGTCAGAACCAGCCGCCGAATGGGCGCCTCGACCAGAGCGAGGTAGTAGAGCTCGGCGATGCAGTCCTTGATCTTGCCGCTCGGCTTACGTCCACTCGCGGTAAGGCCAGAAGCCGCCTTGATGCTCGCGACGACGCGTCGATCCTCCGACACGGCATCGAATTCGTGTCGGCCGCCGGGTTGCAGAGCCAGGAACATCGGCGAGAAGGGTTGCCGGAACTCAGCGGCGAGCTGATCGCGGACGTAGGTCTCCACGACCCGTCGAAGATATGTCGTGTCTGCCATCGTCCGATCATAAGCCCGAGGTTGTGCCGACAAATGGGCACCACGTCGACGATCGCGACCGGCAGTCCCCCTGGTAACCTGGGTTCATCTTCCCGGTCGGAGGAACTCGATGGCGTTTGACACATCGCTCGACGGTACCAAGGGCCAGCCATGGACCGCCTTCGAGATCGAGGCGACCGTCGCCGCATACCTCGAGATGCTGCGGATGGAACTACGTGGCGAGCGCTTCCGGAAGACTGAGGTCGTAAGGCGGCTCGAGTCGCTGATCCCAGCGCGAAATAGCCGGGCAATCGAGGCCAAGTTCCAGAACATCAGCGCGATCCGAGACGAGGCCGGCCTGTTGTGGATCGACGGGTACAAGCCGCTTCCGCACTACCAGCATGCGCTGAAGGTCGCCGTTCTCAGCGCGAGCGGCACCGGACATCGGATCGGCGAGACATTGGAGGCCTACGAATCCGCTGACCTTGTTGCCCCTCGCCCTCGTCGGCAGGCCACAGACGATGTCCTCGTTCCGGTGCCTGGCACTGATGGCGCCGGTCGACGAAGGACGTCGGTCTCGCTGACCGGCGGGCAATTCTCGGCTCTTCGGGACTTCCAGAAGCGGCAGTTGGGGACTGCTGGCGAGGAATGGGTCGTCGAGCTTGAACGTGAGAGCCTGAAGCGGTCGGGTCGGCCGGACCTCGCGGACGGTGTCGTCTGGACCGCGCGGGACATCGGCGACGGCGCCGGATATGACGTCGCGAGCTTCCGCCCCGACGGCCGCGAGCGTCTGATCGAGGTCAAGACGACGAACCTGGGTCCACGGACGCCGTTCTACATCACCCGATGGGAGATCGACGTCTCACGTGAGCGCGCCGACATCTACTCGCTGTACCGCGTTCACGGTTTCGCGCGCGACCCGCGGATCTACGTCCTCGACGGATCGGTGGAGGAGCGGGCCCGCCTCGAGCCCAAGGTCTTCCTGGGCATCCCGATCTGAGGCATCGCGGCACGCGACACCACAATGTCCGCAGCCGAGTTCGCCTACGGGCGCCGTCGCCCGCGCCAGCCTCGCCGACCGCCTCAATGACCTTCAGGATGTCGGCCACGTGTCCGATCGGGACGTTGAGCTTGAGCCAGGGCAGAGTGAGTCCAGGTGAACGTGTTACGCGTCGGACCACCCGCCGTCCGTCATGGCCGAATCCCCGTCCAGAGCACGGGACAGGAGTTCTTGGATCTCAGGGTTGATCTCCTCCTCGCGAGTGAGGCCGGCGATCGCCGCACCGTCGACGGCAACGCGATACTCGCGATCGAGTAGCTGCTCGGTGAGCTCTCTCAGCCCTCGCTTGTAATTAGGCCCACGGAGCGCTGACGCAACCTTTGCATGGACCCCTTTATCGGTGGGCACGCCGTTCACGGCGAGCCATCGCTCGACAGCCGCAGGCGAGAAGTAACCTTCGATCTCCAGTTGGCTCATGAGGCGCGTCTTCACGCGGCCCCCGTACTTCGAGTCGATTTCTCGGCGCGTCTTCTCCGTGTCGCGGCCCTGATCCAGAACGACCAGGACGTCGGCCCCTTCGTAGGCGATCGAAAGAAAGCGCCCAATCGTTGCCGCCGTCGTATGCCCGCCCGCCGGCACAAGTTGGACGCCGGCCGCTCCAAGTTCCACTCCCATGGACCGGGCCCAGGCGTTGAAGATGAGCGCATCGGATTCGCCCTCGACCACGATGAACATTCGCGCGAGCAGAACGTCGGAAGGCCGAACGCCGAGTTCGGTGATTATCACGCCAAGGTCCTCTGGCTCAACGACCACTGAGCCGAGGTTAGTCACACCGCGGCGGTTCGACCTGACAAGCCGTAAAGCACCCTTTGGCGCGCTGTTCACAAAGATCGGGGAATGCGTGACCACCACCGTCTGGACGCCGAACGTGTGCATCCCGCTCAGGGCGGCGGCCAGGTGGCGTTGAGCCGACGGATGCAAGCCGACTTCGGGCTCTTCGATGGCCAGCACGACTGACTGATAAGTCGGCCAGATGTCCGGATCCCGGAACAGTTCCAGGGCGGCAATCGCTCCAGCGCGCCTCGTTCCCGCGCCATAGTCATCAAGACCCCGTCCGACGCGCGCAGCCTCGGTCGTGCCATCCGGAGGTGCAACGACGTCGATGGTGAGGTCACCGATGACGAGGTCGATCAGGTGATCGGAGACTGCGTACGACGACGATAATCGATGGATAACTGCGCCCCAAACGCCAGGGGCATATCGTGCGAATGATGTTGAGTACGCCTCGCTGATTTGCGCGATTGCCTCGTCAGCGGCTTCGACAAACTTGCGGGTCAGGACGTCGCGATCCGGGGCTTCCGGGTCCGCATCGAAACTTCGTCGGTGGTCCGCACCGAGCAGGGATGCTCGGATGACACGCCTGATCAGCGGGCGGAGCAACTCGGTCGGAGATTGGGCACCGAACTCGGGGCCGCGAATCAACACGAAGTTAGAGGCCGCCGGAAAATCGACATACGGATCAGGCCAGGGTTTGGGCCAGAACGGCAAACTCTCCTCACGAATCGCATCGGCAAGAGTTTCGAGTGAGAGCCAGTAACCGTCCTCGAATTCCTCGAATTCGCGTCCCAGTGCGGCCCGCCCGTCGCCCGGCTCGTGTTCAGAAGCGCTCTCCATGGTCTCAACGAGCCTCTCGAATGCGTCTGGGGTGACTACTACATGGAGCTCCGCGCCATCGTTGTCGTAGTCGAGCCTCCGGGCCAGCACCAGGCGGTCGTTGTCGAGCAGCGGCTTCCATACGCGACGCTCGTGGGCCGTGAGGTCTGCAAAGCGACCAGCAACGACAACCTCGCGGGGATTTGAAATGCCACCAGCGAGGAACTGGCTCATGGTTGGGCGCGTTGGTTCGAAAGTGTGTGTGTGCAACCTGGGCCGTTGATCGAAGCGGTCCGAGCCGGAGAACAACCAAGCCAGCGCGTCGATGATTGCCGACTTGCCCGAGTCGTTTGCTCCGATGAGCACCGTGGCAGCAGCGAATTCGACCGTCGCATCTTCGAAGGTCTTGAAGTTTCGAAGGCGGAACTGCTCAAGTCGCATTGACGCTCGGCCTCGAAGGCACCCCGAAACGCTTCATGTATCGTCGCTCCTCACATGGGCACTCTGGTTTGCGGCTGCCTTCCACGATCCGAATAGCATCTTCACGCGGGCCACGGACGGCCGCCCGGAGAGGACGCGAAGGAGCGCGAGCCTCTCATCCCGCGTCAGGCCGTCGAGGTCGCCAAGCCGCTCTCCAAAGTCCTGCCGGGGCAGGCGTCCGAGAACGTTTGAGAGTGACGTCATGTACCGCAGGATCTCCTCGGCGGTGGCGCCATCAGCGCCCGACATGGGGTAAACGAAGGATCCAAGGCACGGTCCGCAGAAGATGAGAACGTCGGCCCCTACGCGATCCACCAGTGACGGACGGATCGACGACTCGAGGAACGGGCGGCCACACCGCTCGCACGGTCGGACCTCGGACGGCGGCAGATTCTGGGAGAGACCGAGCTCCTTCGCGCGGCCGCGTGCGAACCAGGCAAGGTACCCATACCAGGTGACCGGCGACCGAGCCTCATGACGTTGGCGCCACGCCGCAAGCACGTCGGTCGAAGTAATTGCCACGATGTCGTTTGGGTCAAGGATCCACGACCAGGGATCTCGCTCGATCGCGGCGGCGATCAGTCCGTCGTGGCGGTCTGTCCACCACGAGAGCACGTCAGAATCCCGCGTGACCGACCGCGGCGTCTCCGACTCCCCTGCCGACCAGGGTTTCATGCGCTCATCGATCAGTTGGCGATCATCGTCAGCCACGAGCGAACACTACGCGTTCATGCGCGCCTTCGCGACAGTCGAGGGTGCGAATTCGACCGCGTCCGTCTCGACTCCCGCCCGCCGCGTGTGAGCTCCCGATCTCGATCACGACGACGGTCGGTGGCCCGTACGACGACAGCTTCGATCGCCAGGCCGGAACGCTCCGCTACGCGTATCGCGGCACCGACCCGCAGCATCGGGACAACCGAGGCCTACGGCGCGCGATGGTCGAACGGGTCCCGATCGTGTACTTCCATGCGATCGAGCCCGGGAGCTACGTCGCGGCCTATCCGGTCTTCGTCGTCGAGGACCATCCGGGGCAGCTCCGCTTCTCGATGCAGGTCGACGACCTCTATGCTGCCGAGCACGAGTTCGCGGGCGTCGGCGCCATCGGTGAGGACGCCGCCGAGCCTCGACGGGCGTATGTGACCGCGACGTTCCGCCGGCGGCTCCACCAGGTCGCCTTCCGCGAGCGGGTGATCCGCGCGTACGCCGAGCGCTGCGCCCTCTGCCGGCTGCGCCACCAGGAGCTCCTCGACGCGGCCCACATCACGCCCGACAGCGACGCCGAGGGCGAGCCGGTGATCAGCAACGGCGTGGCCCTGTGCAAGCTCCATCACGCCGCGTTCGATCGGTTCTTCTTCGCCATTCGGCCGGACTACGTCATCGAGGTCCGTCCATCGGTCCTCCGCGAGTCGGACGGCCCGATGCTGGTCGTCGGGCTGCAGCAGATCCACGGCCAGCCGATCCACCTGCCCCGCCGCGCCATCGACCTCCCCGACCGCGCGCGCCTCGAGCGCCGTTACGAGCAGTTCCGCCAGGCGGCGGGGTAGGGCGAGGTGCGCTTACCCCCACGCCGCATCGTCGGATGTACGTCCGTGCGTACGACATTGACGTGCGCGTCGCACTACAATACACTGGTCGCACCTCCATCAGGTGATCCGAATGACGCACACAACGCTCGCTCGATCGGTCGAGGCCGAGGCCCGCCTTCGGGCGAAGAACCAATTGACGCTTCCCGAGGCCATCGTCGACGCCCTTGATGCTCGGCCGGACGATGTTCTCGTGTTCGAGGCGGATCCACGGGAACCCGGCACTGCGCGGGTGTACCTGGTGCGTGCCGAGTTCGCTGGGAGCATGACGGGGACGTATGGCACCACGGACGAAGTGATCGCGTTCCTCCGGGAGGAGCACGCGGCGTGGGGCGAGTAACGGCAGCCCCGGAGCCAGCCTTGTGAGCCTCGAAAGCCTCGTCCGTGCCATCCCTGAAGGGGATCGGATCCTTCTGGACACGACTGCGCTCGCGGCCTATCTGGATGAGTCGGAAGCCACCCATTCGGTCACCCGCCACCTTGTCGCGGAGTTCGTGGGTTCGGGTCGAAACCCGGCGGTGATCTCGATGATCACCGTGATGGAGCTGCTCGTCAGACCGTTGCGAGCAAGTCCGCCGGGTCATCACACGCTCCTCGCATTCCTGCGAAATCACCCCAACCTTCTGGCCGTCCCGGTGGATCTCCAGGTAGCCCAGGACGCCGCGTTCCTTCGAGCCGCCCAGCGGTTGTCGCCGCCGGACGCACTCGTCGTCGGGACGGGCCTCGCGACCCAGGTCGGCCATCTCGTGACGAACGATCGGAAGTGGGCCACCAAGTTGTCGTCCATGCCGGACCGAATCCGGGTCGTGACGCTCTCGGATCACCTGCCGTTTCCGTGAGCCGGAGGCCGGCCCACATCACGCCCGACAGCGACGCCGAGGGCGAGCCGGTCATCAGCAACGGCGTGGCGCTGTGCAAGCTCCATCACGCCGCGTTCGATCGCTTCTTCTTCGCCATTCGACCCGACTACGTCATCGAGGTCCGTCCGTCGGTCCTGCGCGAATCGGACGGCCCCATGCTGGTCGTGGCGATCCACCTGCCCCGCCGGGCCATCGACCTCCCGGACCGCGCCCGCCTCGAGCGCCGCTACGAGCAGTTCCGCCAGGCCGCGGGGTGAGCAGTGCTGATGACGCCCGTGTGCCGCGAGCGCTAGGCTCAGTTGACGACGGCGGTGCAACGGCGCGCACGCTCGGACACGAGATCCACGAGTTTCGCCGGCATCGTGCGATCGAGCGAGGCCACGCCTGCGGCCGCGTCGGCAAAGGCGTCCGGCGCGGCGTCCGCGAGATCCCGCACCCGTGCCACCAGGCGGTCGGCGTCGATGCCCAGCTCCTCTGCCGCTCGCGGCCAGGCGTTGCGGCGCGGATAGACGTCATAGTCACCGCCCACCTTCATGGCGAGGCGCAACTTCCGTTCGTGGGTCCCGTATGGCAGGGCGGACGCGATGTCGTAGAGGGGCGCCAGTCGAACCTCTGAACCCGACAGCAACAGCGCGTAGTTCTTGGCATGCGCGTCGGTGCCGGCAATCAGCCAGTTCCAGATCAGCGCGTCGGCAAAGCGCACGACCGCATCGTCGGCGGCAGCCGGGGACATGGCACGCCGGAAGAGTTCGCTGATCGTCCCCGGAGTCGGACCGCCCTCGTTCTGGTACTTGCGGCCGGGCGGGACCCCCAGCGCCTGGCAGAGGTCCTCCTGGTGGATGCGGACGACGTCCTCGCCGACCACGCGGCGGTCGAATCGCTCGACGACCACAGCCGTCCGATCCTCAAAGGTCGCGATCGAGGACCGGGCAGCCAGGAGACCGGCGCGCCGGGCGGCTTCCAGGCAGAGGTGCTCGTTGAGATCGTGGTTGTCGAAGCCCGCGACGGCCGGCTTGAGGATGTGCGTCGTCGCCATCGCGCCCGCCGGCATTCCCCACCGATCATCGCGATACAGGAGCGCCGTCTTTGCCTGCGCGCCCGCGAGGCTGAACTGTCCGGTGAACCGTCGTCCAAGCCAGGCGGTGGCATCTCGCTTGAGATCCCGAAGGCGCGCGGCAACGTCCGCCTCGCTGAGCCAGCTGACGGCGCCCGGCCGGGCGAGCACTCGGTCGAGGTCATTGGCTCCGCACAACGCGACCGCGCCAGCGCAGTCTTCTCCCACCGGGGTGCTGAGGAGTGCGAAGGGAGACGAGGCCGTCGTCTGGAAATGGCGCGCCCAGCGATCCAGGACCGCCTCATTGTCGGGAAGGAGGCCCCATAGGTAATTCGTGACGGGCTGCTGGCGTCGGTCGTCGGCGTGGACGCGGATCGCGACCGGCATCGACAGCGACAGCGGCGTCGGGTCTGTCTTCGCCCGGTACGCCTCGTCGTACTCGAAGCGGAGTCGACCGTTCGGGAGCCGCGTCAGCGTGCCGGCGACGATGCCGCCGATGACGACGATGAGCTCGTTAGGCACGTCGGTGCTCTTCGAGGAGCGCGTCGAGGTCGATCATTGCCGCTGCGGTGTTCCCGGACGCTTCCGTGCTGATGTCGACGTGCAACCCGAGCGTCTCGAGTACGCGCATGACGTGTCCCAGGGCCGCCGTGGGTTTGCCCGCCTCGAATTCGTAGATCCACTTCCGAGAGACGCCGGCACGGCGCGCGAGTTGGTCCTGGCTGAGACCCAGGTCGAGCCGGCGACCTCGAACAGCGGCAGCAGCATCGGCGATCGATCGCACGCGCATCTCGCACCCCTTCGATTCCGGCAGGCGGGATGCTACCGGACGGTGGCAACTATATCGATGCTACTGATCGGTGTCAACCATCGCCTTGCTCCTCGGCGGTAGCAACGCGACGTGCCCCGCCAAGCCAGGGCGGCAGGCCCTCTGCCGGCTGCGCCACCAGGAGCCCCTGGACGCGGCCCACATCACGCCCGACGGCGACGCCGAGGGTGAGCCGGTCGTCAGCAACGGCGTCGCCCTCTGCAAGCTCCATCACGCTCACCCCGTGATCCCGGAGGCACTCGCTTCGGGGATCAGCGCCTCGCTCGCGCAAGGAAGTCGGTGATCTGGGCATCGACAAAGGAGCGAACTCGCGAATCCACGATCTTCACCGCCCAGTCCCTCAGGACTGCGGGACGGAAGCCGGCGGGCAGCTCGATCTCGGTCAGGTGGCTGAATCGCCGGCCGCGCGCGCGAGCGAGGTACAGCGTGTCGAAGACGGCCTTCTCCGGCCAGGCCAACCGCTCGCCGTTGCGATCCTCGTAGCCGCCGAAGAGCTCCGGCGGGAGGCGATGCACCGAATACGTGCCAAGGGGGGTCTTCACGGTCTTGGTGTCGGCGAGCGAGACCACGTAGATCGTGCGCGGAATCTGGGTGATGAGACCGCGCCGGGACAGCGCGGTGTAGAGCGAGACGTAGGAGGGATATGGATCGGTCAGCCAGGACGCCACGAGATACGGGCTGGGTTGGGCGACGACGGACCAGCGTCCCGGTGCGACGCGCAGCACCGACCCGGCCTCCTGCAAGGAGGCCAGGAGATGCGACGCGTTGGAAGCCGAGATTCCGAGGACCGCTGCGGCTTCCCCGGTGCGGACGATGGGACGGCCGAGGCCACGCAGTGTCTCGAGGGCACGGAACCAAAGCCCCAGTCGATGAGCTAGAGGAGAACGAATGCCCGGTGCCGTGGCGGCCAAGCTCGACTCAATCAAGGACAAGGCCGGCATTCGTGGCCGCGAAGTCGCAGACCTGGTGGGCGCCACTCCCCAGACCGTCTCGAGGTGGCAGCAGGGGCGCGTCGACCCTCAGCCATCCCATCTGAGTCGGCTCCTGACGCTCGAGTGGCTGGCTTCGGAGCTCGCGGAGTTCTATGAACCCGGTGACGCCCGCGTGTGGCTCTTCTCACGTCACCGGTTGCTTCAGGGTGCTACGCCGGCCGAACGGATCCAGGAAGATCGCACTGATGAAGTCCTCGCGCTGATCGAACAGCTCAAGACGGGCGCGTACGTCTGACGTTGTGGATCGGCCGAATCCGGATGCGACCATCCTGGCGACGCTGGCCGCCCTTGACGCGGGTCCGTGATCTGGCCAGGTGTGGCGCCACACGTTCGCGGGTAGCCCTCCTGACAAGCGGAACGTCCGTGGCGCCCGCTGGAACCCCCCGGGGGTCGAGGCCCTGTACGCAAGCCTCGACGAGGCGACGGCGCTCGCCGAGGCTGATCATCTGATCGCCGTGCAGCCCTTGCGGCCCCGTGCGACGTGAACGCTCCATCGGCTCGAGATTGAGACTCAGTACGAGCTGCTCATTGACAACTTCGTCATAGTCGTCATAGTCGTGTATCACCACTAGAGCGAAGTTTCCGATAGTCCTAGTTGAGATCGAGGCAGTCACCATGACGATCGCGAACGCTCCCGCTCCGGAAGTGCTCGACCTGTTGCCGAAGGCCTTCTACTCACCAGCCGAGGTTGCCGAGCTTGCATCCCTGTCCAGTTCGACGATCCTGAACTACATCCACGACGGCAAACTTGCCTCGGTGAAGCTGTCTGAGCGGACCTATCGAATCCCTCGAAAGGCAGTCATCCGATTCCTTGCCATCGAGGCACCTGCGCCGGTAGTCAGCGAGAACCCTTCGCGAACCTTCGACTTCTGACCGGGTGTCGCTTACCTCCGGGCAGCTGCGCAAGCGGCGAGATCGGATCGAGGACTACCTGGACGTCTGGGGAGACCTCCGCATTACCGACGACGGAGCGGCCGGCGACCGTCGACTCATCGCGTTCGTGCTGGAAGCCCCCGGGCAGGATCTGCCGGTCGAGATCAGGGCGTGGTACGCCGAGTACTACCGACGTCAAGGTTCCGGTGACTGGTTGATCGCCAAGTACCACTACGAGTACCTGGATATCGGTCACCGCCGGCGACTCGCGTACCACATGCACGACATCGGATCTCGTGTCCTGGTTCCGCACGCTCATTGCGAACCTGCGACTGAACTTGAAGAGGCTGAGAGCCCCCATCATTTGCGCGCGGTCGAACTCGATCTCCGCGAGGCGCACGAGCAATTCATGCGGCTATACGCGGCGGGTCGAGAGCCTGACTGTGGCGCCTTCCTGCCTCTGGACTTACCTCGGGCGGTTTCGATCGCTTCTTCTTCGCCATCCGCCCGGACTACGTCATCGAGGTGCGCCCGTCAGTTCTCCGGGAGTCGGACCGACACGATCCATCAACTGGCTTGACGAGCGTGCGAACGCCTGTCAACATGCGCTCGAACGCAGGAGACTTCCGTTGACACGCCTCGCCAGCATCCTCGAGGACCGGAATCTGAGCTACACGGCCGTGGCGGAACGCGCGCATCTGCAGCCACGCACGGTCCGCCAGCTCGCGAGCGGCGAGACGCCCATGGACAACGTCGCCGTCGGGACGGTGCGCAAGATCGCCTCGGCGCTCTCGCTTCCCGTTTCTGCCCTGCTGGAAGCAGAGCTCGCGTACCCGGGTGATGCATCGCTGTCCCGCACCGCCCGCTTGTCCGCGGCGATCCGCGAGGTCATGTGGCCGCCGACGCGGACGCCATACGGATCACCGGTGGAGGACTCCGCGCCGGACGACATCTCCAGCCTGTCGGCGGACGAGTTCTTTGCCGACATGCCGGCCATCGATGCCCGTCGGGGCTGAGGTCTATCGCTCGGTCGACGAGTCTGACAACCTGTCGTCGGGCGACATCGCCTTCCTCTCGCTCGCTCGGACCCGGCTCGTCGGCGAGACCCCGCCGGGCAACTCGTTCGACCCGATCGGTCGGATCGCGGCATACCCGCGCCCAGGCCTCCTGGCGCTGCCCCACGGTCGCGAGGTCGCGGTCGACACGACGTTCGCCCTCGTCATCACCCACTCGTGCGAGATCGACCGGCAGAAGAATATGGACGCCACGGCGGACCACTTCGACTGCCGGCTCACGGTGGCGCCCATCGTGCCCGAGCCTGCCGTGACATTGATCGGGCCCGCTGGGGTCGAACAGACCGTGAACTGGCCGGCCATCGAGGCGAATGAGCCTGTCGCCTCGCTGTTCCTGCCATCGATCCCGGACGTGTCGATCCTGGCGCCGGGGCTGGACGCCCTTCCGTGGCCACGGGCGTTCGCCGACCTGCGGGGTCTGACAACCGTGTCGCGCGGGATGGTCCGCGCTGACCGCCTCTGTGGGCTCGCGCCCGACTACCTTGGGGTCATGCAACGCCAGCTTGCCCGGTTCTTCACCTGGCGCGACCTCGCGCGCCACGAGCTCGTGGAGGCCATGGTCGGGCGACGCATCGTCGACGCGATCCCGTTGAACGCGAAGGGCGACCGCCTGCGCGTCGCGCTGACGGCTGATGATGGGTCGTCGCTGACCGTCGAGATGCGGGCCGGGTAGCGGCGTCGCCATCGAACCCCCCTCAGTCATAGAGCGCCGACGGCGCCTTCGGGTCGCGTTCCCACAGCTCCGACGTCGATCGACACGTCGGGCAGCGCGGCGACGCGTCATAGCGGAACCGACCGCCGCACGAGCACGGATCGAGCGTCGCCTCGGCGGCGGCACGGTACTCGGCCCGGCTCAGCGGCTCGCCCGGGTACTCCGCCTGGATCCTGCGGTCCATGTCGGACCGCGCGACCGCATACGGGCTGGGAAGGCCCTTCACGTACCGAAGGTGGATGTCGCCGAGGTCCTGGTGCAGGAGGGTCGCGGTGGCTCCGCACGCATCGCACTGGAGCAGGTCGAAGTAGAACCCGCCGCCATGTTGGGCGCCGAAGTGCGTCCCGCACCGCCGGGAGGTGTAGCAGCCGGTGCCAAGGGGGGCGGCAGCGAAGCTGCCCGTGCGCGCGACGCGCACGCACGCGGGGGCGCACCGGGCTGACGACCGTGCTGACGACCGTGCGGGCGATCTCGTTCCTCGATCCGGCAGCGGTGAGCCGCTGACCCGGCCCGGATGACGCGGCAACCAGGCGGTGTCCGTCAGGCCGGGCGAGCCGCCAGGGCTTCGATCTGGACCGTGTAGAGATCGGTCCCGAGCTGCCGCGAGAGCTCCAGGGCGGCGTGCACGGCCTCGGAAACCTCGTCCGCTGGCTGTTCGGCCGTCGCGAGCGCCTCCGCGTACCGGAAGCGCGCATAGACCTCGGCCAGCCGCAGCTCGATGGGTTGTGCCAGATCGATCACCCGTGCCCAGGCGTCCGGGTCGCTCCGGCCCGCCGCGCGACCGACCTCGGCGTCGATGATGGCGAGCGAGGGGCGGACCCGCGGCGACGGCTCGACATCCACCGGCCAGCGCTCGGCCAACCCCTCCGCCCACGCCTCGGCCGACGCCAGGGCGGCCCGGGCCCCGACGAGATCGCCAGCCTCACGGAGACGGGCAGCCTGGTTCGCCCGATTCCCGGTCGCCTCGGCAGCGAGGTCCGGCAACGACGACAACAGGTCCCCGACGGCATCGTCCGGGACCGCGTCGCGGAACGCGGCGTCAGCCGCGTCGAACGCCTCGGTGGCCGCGAGAACGCGCCCGAGCCCCATCTGACGCTCGAATGCCACGATCTGAGGATTGGGCCCGCCTCGGGTCCGTTCGGCCCAGTCCGCCGCACGCCGGGAGGCATCATGGGCGTCGTCGATCCGTCCCGCGACGAGAAGCGCCCAGCCGAGCCGGTCATAGATGACGCTCACGGCGTAGGACGCTGGACCGCCTTCGAGTGCCTGCGTCGCCCGGGCCTCGGCTTCGGCGACGCGACCCGCGAGCAGCAGGTTGAACGAGAGATTGGCGAGCATCGTGGGGGCGAGATGCGAGAGGCGCCGCTTCTCCAACTCGGATAGGCCCGCCTCGAAGAGCGCAATGGATGCGTCGATCTCGCCCGCGCGCTCCAGCGCACCTCCCAGGTTGTTGTAGGCCCGCATGATCTCGAAGCCGTCGTCCGCGGACAGAGCAAGGTCCAGGCCGTGCCGGATCCAGCCGATCCCATCGTCCCAGGCGCCAGCCGTGTTGAGGATGCTTCCCAGGGACGTCATCGCGCTCGCTCGGGTCGACTCCCAGCCAGACATCGCCGGGATGCGGAGTGCCTCTTCGAGCGTGGCCTTCGCCTCGGCATGCCGGTCCTGCAGCATGAGCAGCCGACCGAGCGAGGCCAGCCCGCGGGCTCGTCCCGGCGATGGCTCCGGCTCGAGCGCCAGCGCTTCCTGGAAGACGACCATCGCCCGATCGGGATCGCCGGCCTCCACGAGGTACGTTCCAAGCCGCTCTTGCGCGGCCGCGGCTCGGGCGCGCTCGCCGCGCTCGCCAAGTCGTTCGATCGCAGCTTCGGCCAACGATGCGGCAACGTCGGGACGTCCGGCCAGGTGAGCGAACTCCGCGGCTCGCACGCGCATGGCCTCCGCGTCATGGTGAGGATCGTCGCGGCCGGCATCGTCGTCGAGGATCGCCACGGCGCGGCGCAACAGCTCGGCGGCGTCCGCGTAGCGATGCCCTCGTTCCGCCTGCGTCGCGGCTTCGTTGAGGGCGCGAAGCGCCCGCTCCACGAGCACGGCGTCATGGTCCATCCCGATCTCGGTCCGGTAGCGAATGGCCTCGGCAAGGTGATAGCCGACGATCTCGAGCAGGTCGGCGCGTCCGTCGCCCGAGATCCCCTCAAGCCAGTCGGCGAGTCGAGCATGGAGCGTCGCTCGGTCTCGCTTCGGAAGGCGCTCGTAGGCGGCGTCGCGGATCAGGATGTGCCGGAACCGGAACGCGTCGTCGCCGCCCAGGCCGGGCTCGGTCGATTCGATGAGTTCCTTGCGGGTCAGGCTGAGCAGCCGCGCGGCGAGTGGCTCCCGTTCGTCTGTCGCCGTCAGCGAGGCGACGGCCGACCGCTCGAACTCCCGGCCCACCACGGATGCCCGTTCGGCAACGCCGCGCTCGCCGGCCGCCAGGGCGTCGATCCGGGCGGCGATCAGCGCCTGCACCGACACGGGCACCGAAAGCGAATCGAGCTCCGGGGCCGCCACCCATTCGTCGCCCTCGCGTTGCAGCCGCCCGTCGTCGACAAGCATGCCGAGCATCTCCTCGATGAAGAGCGGGTTGCCCTCGGCCACCTCCTCGATGCGCCGACGGAGGGCCCCGGGCAGCGCCGCACCGCCGGGCAGGGCGTCGATGAGCGTGCCGGTGTCGGCCGCCGCCAGTGGCGCGAGTCGAAGGATGGAGGCATTGTCCCGTCCGGCGATCAGCGTCGGGCGGGTGTCGAGCACCTCGGGGCGAGACGGGCAGAGGATCAGGATCGGCGCGTCGCGGGTCCAGTCCACGATCGCCTCGAGGACGTCGAGGAGCCCCGGTTCGGCCCAATGGATGTCCTCGACCACGACGACGAGCGGGCCATCCTGCGCGACGTGCGCGAGGAACCGGCGGATCGCCCAGCCGATCTCCTCGTGCGACCCGATCGTCCCTCCGAGCCCGAGCAGGGTCGCGAGCACCGACGCGAGGACCTCCGCTCGTGGTGCGCCCACGACAGCAGCGTCAAGACCAGCGCGAATCTCGTCCGACGCGGCGTCGTCGGGCTGCCCGATCGCTCGCCGGATGATCTGGCCCATCGGCCAGAACGTGATGCCCTCGCCGTACGAGAGGCACCGGCCGCGCAAGGTCGTGGCGCGATCCGCGGTGCGGGCCTGGAACTCCCGGACGAGCCGGCTCTTGCCGACCCCGGCCGGGGCAACGATCGTGACCATCCGGCACGCCCGAGTCCGTTGCACCTGTTCGAACTCGTCGACGAGGAAGGCCAGCTCGCGATCGCGCGCCACGAGCGGCGTGGCGGCGCGCTGGGGTCGTTCTCCGGCAGGAGCCACGGACCGGAGGCGATGGGCCGTGACGGTGTCGGTACGCCCGCGGAGGTTCATGTCCTCGACGGGCTCGGCCGAGACGGACGACTGGACGAGGCGGAGCGTCGTCGGCCCAAGGAGTACCTCGCCGGGGGCCGCGTGCTGTTGCAGCCGCGCGGCGACATGGACCGCGTCGCCGGTGACGAGAGCACCGCCGTCGGTGGCTTCGGAGGCCACGACCTCGCCGGTGTTGATCCCGACGCGGAGTTCGAGCCGCAGGCCGTGGCGCTCTGTCAGCTCCCGGTTCAGCGACTCGAGCGCGGGTCCGAATTGCGAGGCGGCAAGGATCGCCCGGAGTGCGTCGTCTTCGTGCGCCGTCGGCAACCCGAAGACCGCCATGACCGCGTCCCCGATGAACTTCTCGACCGTCCCGCCGTGACCCTCGATCGTCTGGCGGAGTGCGGTGAACATCCGGGCCTGGACGGTCCGAAAGACCTCGGGATCGAGCTGTTCGGCGATCCCGGTTGAACCCACGAGGTCCGCGAAGAGGACCGTGACGACCCGGCGCGTCTCCCGCGCGCCCTCGCGGGCGGGAGACGAGTCATGAAGCGCGTCATAGCGTGCCCCGCAGGTGGGGCAGAACCGTGCCCCATCGGGGATCGACCCAGCGCAGCTCGTGCAGCTCGGCATCGCGCGGAGTGTACGGCCGTGGATGCCGCCCGGCGAGGGATTGCCGAGCCAATCGCGGGCCGCCTCAATCGCGGGCCGCGCTAGCATGCCGTCCATGAGCCGCCACCCATGCCCCCGGGCGCTGACGTCGTGACCCGCTGGCTCGAGCGGTATCGCGCCGGGGATCGCGTCCAGGTCTGGGCCGAGATGACGAACATCGGCGCCGACCTGCGCGGGACGCCGGACTGGGCCGACGCGGTCGCCGTCGCCCGCGAAACGATGACCCGAGCCCGGACGAACGTCGAGTTGCTGATCGAGCTCCTGCCGGCCGGCGGCTATCGGTTCCGGCAGTCGCCACAGGCCGTCTTCGTGCCGCCGCCCGCCGATGTCGAAGCCCAGCTCGACGCCTTCGAGGCGAAGGCCGGGCGCATGCCGCTTGCCCTTCGGGCGTGGTACGAGCACGTCGGTCAGGTCGATCTCACCGGCGCGCATCCGGATTGGGACTTCGCGTACCCGGACGCCTTCGTTGTCGCCGCCCCGCTCGACTACCTGGCGAGCGAGTTCGCCGAATGGGAGGCCGACCGGGGGACCGAGTGGGATCGTGGCGACTTCACGCTCGATCTTGCGCCCGATTCGCTCCACAAGGCCGATGTCAGTGGCGGGCCGCCGTACGGGATCGCTGTTCCAAACGACGGCATCGATGGCCTCTTCCTGAACGAGCGTCACCAGACCACGTTCGTGAACTACCTGCGGATCGCCTTCGCATGGGGCGGCTTCCCCGGGTGGAACCCGGCAGCACAGGTCCTGGGGGAGTGGGCGCGGCCATCGGGTCCCTCCCGGAGCGTCATCCGCGAGATCGCCGACCGGCTCCTCCCCATCTAGCGTGCCCGCCGATTCTGCGGCGGATGCCAGTCGGTCGCGGAATGCGGTTGTCTCGGCGTCGACTGAGGCGCGCCCGGCCGCCGTTGCGGCCGCGGCCACCCTCCACCCGCCAGGCCGCGTCTAGATCCCGTGCGCCAGCTGGCGTGCGTACTCCGCCGCGTCGTACGTGCCGATCGACGCCTGGATGAGCCCGTCGTCGCTCATCGTCCAGGATTCGAACCCGTCCACCCGCACCGCGTTGCCCGTGCCACCCGGCCCGGTGTTCGTGCCGGTGAACGTCCAGTGGTATTCGATCCGGTCACCCTCGACGACGAGTTCGCGCAGGTAGACCTGCATGTCCGGCAGCGCGGTGTAGAAGCTCCGGGCGGTCGCGGTGAGGGCATCGCGGCCCACCGACGGCGTGCCGCCGTTGATCGTCAGCGAGCCCCCGGGCGCGTAGTGCGCCGCCACGCGCGCGGGATCCATGCTGCACCAGGCCGCGTTGTATTCCTCTGCGAAGGCGCGGAGCGCTGCGGGATCGGGTGGCATCGGAGCGCTCCTCTGATCGATCGCCCACGTAGGGCTGGACTGAACACCTGGGGACCTCCGAACGATACCGGGTCTTTCGGGGCGCCGCCCGGCCCACCCGGCGCCGACGCGTCCAGGGATAACGGGCGAGTGAGCCGTGGTCGCCAGGCTCCCAGCAACATCCGGGTTCCCAGCAACTTTGTTCTACCCCTGGGTTCTCGGCTCGAGATTCGGGTTCGGCTAGCGGTCAAGTCGTTCGGTCAGGTGAATCGTGACCGTGTCGCCCGCGGCCTTGCCGATCGCCTGCTGGGCGTCCGCCGTGATCGGCAGCTTGTGGGTGCCGTCACCGAGCGCCATGAACGAGGTACGGATCGGGTGGCCGTCGACGGTGCCGCTGACCCTGACGAGGCCGGGTGTGCCGAAGAACGCAGCCGACCAGTCGGTCACGACATACGTCCAACCACCCCTCGCCGGGCTCCGGACCAGCGTGGCCGTGAAGGTCTTGTCGAGCTTCGCCATCAGCGGTCCTCCTGACGTCGGGATCGTCGGCCGGTCGATCGAGCAGCTCCGACCGCTCCCGCAGCTCCGACCGCTCCCTCAGCGCCCGATGCCTGACGGCAGGCTCCGATGCCTGACGGCAGGCTCCGATGCCTGACGGCAGTCACTGCCTCCCATTCTTCGCATACGAACATGGGGGGAACGTTATCCATGCGCGTGCCCCCGGACGCCGTCGTCTTGCCCCCGATCCGTGCGTGGAATGCCTGGCAGACCGCACGTCAGGCACGTCCGGAGGCCCCAAATCGTGGATAACGTTCCCCGGGTGACCGTATGAGCAAAATCGGGTGCCGCCCTCGGTGCCCCGTGCCGGCCCGTGCCGCCGCTCGGTACCGGGGCCGCCGCCCCGTGCCGGCCCGGCCGCCGCTCGGTGCCGCGTGCCCCGGCCGCCGCTCTCTGCCGGCCCGGCCGCCTGGGTCGGCGGCGGCGGACCCGCGCGTCCGCTCAGGCCGGCCGTGGCCCGGTGATGACGGGTAGTCCGGCGATCCGCCACTCGGGGAAGCCGTCCTCGAGCCGGCGGGCGCGCCGTCCCGCGCGACGGAGCAGCATGACGCCCTGTGGCGCGAGCGCACAGTACGGTCCCCGGCAGTAGGCGACGATCTCGACGCCATCCGGGATCTCGGCGATGCGTGCCCGGAGCTCGGCGATCGGAATCGAGATGGCACCGGCAATGTGCCCCGCCTCGTACTCGTCGGACGGCCGCAGGTCGACGACCACCGCGTCGCCCGACCGGACCCGCGCGAGGAGTTCGGCCCGGCTGACGGCCTCGATCGGTGCGCCGAGGAGCTCCCGTGCCGCGCGATCGGCGTCGGCGATGCGGGCTGTCGCCACCGAGCGGGCCGCCGCCAGGAGCTCGTAGACGTCGTCCCCGGTCAGCCGATAGAGGATCCGGGTCCCACGCCGCCGCGATTCGACGAGACCCGCCCGGCGCAGTCCCTGGAGGTGGGCCGAGGCGAGGCCGACGGAGATCGCGGACCGGGCGGCGAGGATCTCGACGCTCCGCTCACCCTGGGCGAGGAGGTCGAGGATCTCGACCCGGTGCGGGTTCGCCAGGGCGCGGCCAATCCGGGCGAACTGAGCGTGCAGCTCGTTCTTGGCCGCTCGATCGCGGGTGATCCGGCCCGCTGGCTCCGCTCGCACCGTGGGACGCCTCCGGTGTGGTCGCTGTCTCCGCCCGTGCTATTCTAAGGATCCTTAGAATATCGCGGCGAGGGGCGATGCGCACGCTGATCATCCTGAACGAGCCCCCGTACGGCAACGAGCGCACCTACAACGGATTGCGCCTGGCCCTCTCGCTGGCCAAGGCCGACGACGTGGAGGTTCGCATCTTCCTGATGGGCGACTCGGTGAGCGCGGCCCAGCCGGGCCAGAAGACGCCCGACGGCTACTACAACCTGGAGCGGATTCTCAAGGGGTGCACCTCGAAGGCCGTGCCGATCGGGGCCTGCGGAACCTGCATGGACGCACGCGGCATGCTCGACGAGGCGCTCGTGGACGGGGTCCATCGCTCCTCGCTGGCTGAGCTGACGACCTGGACGATCTGGGCCGACAAGGTCATGACGTTCTGATGGCACGTCGCACGGTCCTCGTTCTTGGCGGCGGAGTCGGTGGGCTCGTGACGGCCAACGAGCTTCGCCGGCGGCTCGACCCGGGCGATCGGGTCGTCGTCATCGAGCGCGACCGGCGGCACCTCTTCCAGCCGTCGCTCCTGTGGTTGATGGTCGGCCGGCGGCGGCGAGATCGGATCGAGCGTCCCCTGCGCGAGCTGCTGGCCCCGGGAGTCGAACTCGTCGAGGCCGAAGTTCGCTCGATCGACCCGGCCGCCCGCAGCGTCGAGACGACGGCCGGCAGCCTTGCCGGAGACGCCCTCGTCGTCGCTCTCGGTGCGGAGCCCAACCGCGACGCCGTTCCCGGCTACCGCGACGCCGCGCTCGACTTCTTTTCGGCGGAGGGGGCCGAGGCCTGCGCCCGGGCCCTCGACGGGTTCACCGGTGGGCGCGTCGTCGTCGCCGTCGCGGCCCTCCCGTACAAGTGCCCCGCCGCGCCCTACGAGGCGGCCCTGTTGCTGGACGACGAGCTGCGCCGCCGCGGGATCCGCGGGCGCTCCACCGTCGCGGTCTACAGCCCGGAGCCCGCGCCGATGCCGGTCGCCGGCCCGGCGATGGGCGCCGCGGTGGTCGGCCTCCTCGAGGCGAAGGGGATCGGCTTCCACCCGGGCAGCCGCGTGGAGCGTTTCGAGCCGGCGACCAGCGAGATCGTCTTCGCCGATGGGAGCCGCGTCGGCTACGACCTGCTCGCAGGCGTCCCGCCGCATCGCGCGCCGGCCGTCGTCCGGGCGTCCGGGCTGGCTGGCGAGAGCGGTTGGATCCCGGTGGACCGGCGGACGCTCGAGACGGCCCACGAGGACGTCTTCGCGATCGGCGACGTCACCACGATCACGCTCTCGAACGGGAAGCCGCTGCCCCGGGCCGGCGTCTTCGCCCACGCCCAGGGCCTCGTTGTCGCCCGCAGGATCGCTGCCACGCTCGCCGGCCGCCCGGCGGAGGGCGACTTCGACGGGGTCGGCTACTGCTGGGTGGAAACGGGTGCGGGTCGCGCCGCGTTCGCCGTCGGCGAGTTCTTCGCCGAGCCGGATCCGGTGCTCGCGCTCCGCGCCCCGGGGGCGGTGTGGCATGCCGGCAAGGTGCTCTTCGAGCGTTCGTGGATCGGCGGCAGCCTGGAGCGGCGGCTGGCGCGCGCGGGTCTTGGCGTTGGCGGCCGCCTCGTCGGTGTGCCGGCGAACACCTGAGCCACCCGCCACCGAACCCGCGCCCAGGGCTCACCCGGTCGGTTTCGTCCTACCCCCTCGCGGCGTGTGGCCCACGGCCCGGCCGTGACTTCGTGCGGATCGGCGATCGAATGTGCGCGCGGATCGAGGTGAACCGTCACGTCCGAGATGCGAGGCACCGCATGGAAGATCGAGCAGCTCCCGAAGCTCGGCAGCTCGCGAAGATCGAGTAGCTCCCGCAGCGCCGCAGCCTGACCGCAGGCTCCTCTCTGTCGAGCAGTCAGGGCGGGGGATCGCCGTCGAGCCGGGAGCGCCAGGCGTCGGCGGGTCGTGCTGGCGCCCGAGGCGCGTCCACGCGCGCCAGTCGGCGTGGCGCGTCCACTCGAGCGGGCACCTTCACCTTCGTCGACGCGGGGATACGCCGGGACCTGTGGTTCCGCCAAGGCGGACCCGATCACCTCCCATTCTTCGCATACGACCATGGGGGGAACGTTATCCATGCGCGTGCCCCCGGCCGCCGTCGTCTTGCCCCCGATCCGTGCGTGGAATGCCTGGCAGACCGCACGTCAG
>ERZ1292633.2083-Hain-H41-02um-R1-2083-length-20812-cov-4_pt1 | contig 20812 bp, 18 predicted proteins | sample MGYA00564406_ERZ1292633 | MGnify/ENA primary metagenome ERZ1292633 (study PRJEB36523, sample SAMEA6512639) | groundwater metagenome | collected 2019-01-08 | study: AquaDiva: Metagenomics assemblies of 32 groundwater samples
ATCGACTTTTGGCATCATGATATCAAGCACGATCAAATCAACATGAGGATTGTTTTCGAGAACCGTCATGGCGTGGCGGACATCGGTAGCGGTACTTATTTCGTATCCATCTTTTTGGAGGATACTCGCCTCAACCCTCAGCGATGTTGGCTCGTCTTCGACAATTAAAATTCTCATTGTCATTCACTGAAGTCAGCTATGGTGCGAACGAATTGGCGGGTCTCATTTTCAAGTGAATCAAAACAGGATTGAACATTGTCGAGTTGCCGTTCGCGCCCACGTAGTTCGAGTCTCTCAGCAAAATCAGAGGCACGATTTGCACCAAGAGTTCGAAGGGCTCCTTTGAGGCGGTGAGCCGAGAACATGACCTGCTCGGCATCGTTTGCGGCAATACTCTCCCGCACCGCCGACAGCAACTGTTCATGTTCCTCAACAAATAGCCTCAGGAGATTACCGAGTAGTTTGGTGTCTCCGTCAACGGTTTTCAACGCTTGAACGGAATCAAAAACGAGCATCAAAATTATATCCTTTCCGTATTTTATCGGTACTTCGCAACGACTTCTCAACATAACCGCAATGCCGATATTGCATTGTAGCGTCGCCGTTGCCTGTATCAAAACTGAACAGCGGAGGGTGAAGGAGATGTGACGGAAGGAGATTGATTTTTCGAGGTGTTCAACGCTATCGGCTAACGATGTCCCAGATAGGCGCGCTGAACGTCTTCGTTCTTTTCAATTTCGGAAGCGGGACCTGATAGAGTAATAGTTCCGGTTTCCATGACATAGCCAAAATGAGCGATCTTGAGAGCGAGGTGGGCATTTTGCTCGACCAAAAGAATGGTCATCCCCAGCTCACGATTGATCTGCTCAATTGTGCCGAAAATTGCTTTGACCAAAATCGGGGCGATGCCGAGAGAAGGTTCATCAAGTAGGAGCATTTTCGGTTTGGCCATTAGAGCACGGCCGATGGCAAGCATCTGCTGTTCGCCGCCGGAAAGAGTTCCCCCCGGTTGTTTTATTCTCTCCTTCAGACGAGGGAAAAGATTAAAGACAAAATCGAGATCTTTGGACAGCTCGTGAGTGTCCTTTCTCAAATAAGCGCCCATCTCAAGGTTCTCTTTGACGGTGAGATTGGCGAAAATCATCCGCCCCTCCGGCGCATGCGACAATCCTGCCGCGACGATCTTATGCGGACCCTGATTGGCGATGTTGGCATTGTCAAAGCGAATCGAACCCGAAGCGGTGCGTATCAATCCTGAAATCGCGCGAAGGGTTGTGCTTTTACCGGCGCCGTTGGCGCCAAGAAGAGTCACAATTTTTCCTTGGGGAACTGAGAGAGAGATTCCCTGCAATGCTATGATGGCGCCATATCGCACATGCAGATCTTTAATTTCCAGCATCTTACACCTGCTCTCCGAGATAGGCTTCGATCACGGCCGGATTACAGCAAATTTCATCCGGTGTGCCATAGGCAATCATGACGCCATAATCAAGCACGTATATGGACTCACATATCCCCATTACCACCGGCATATCGTGCTCAATCATAAGAATGGCGATGTTAAATTTCTCTCGAATACGGGTGATGAGCTTCATCAGATCGGATTTTTCTGAAGGATTCATACCCGCCGCCGGTTCATCGAGAAGAAGCAGTTGCGGACCAGTGGCAAGGGCGCGTGCGATTTCGAGCCGCCTCTGTGCGCCATAGGGAAGTGAAGTGGATTGCTCATCGCGTACGTCGACCAGATCAAACATCTCAAGTATATGAAGAATGGCATCACGAACGCGCCTTTCCTCGCTCTGACATTTCCCGAGATGCAGACTTGCCTGCGTGAAGCCGTAGTTGATGCTCCGGGCAAAAGCCACCTGGGCGCTTTCGAATACCGAAAGGGACGGGCAGAGCCGGATATTCTGAAAGGTGCGGGCGATTCCCTTTCTGCCGACTTCAAATGGTTTGAGACCGACCACCGATTGCTCCTGATACAGAATGTCTCCAGCGGTGGGGCGATAGAAGCCTGTTATCATGTTGAACACCGTTGTTTTCCCGGCGCCATTAGGCCCTATCAAACCAATGAGGCCATCGTCGGGAATATCAAAACTGAGGTCATTAACTGCCGTCAGGCCGCCGAAGCGCATGGTACAGTTCCGGAATGAAAGGATGGGCGACAACGACACGCTATGCCTTTCCCTTTGCGCCGAAAGATGCCAGCAGTTTCCGTCTCCAATCAGTAAAGGCACGAGTGGTGCCGAATATCCCCTGCGGTCGGGTCAGCATGATGACAACGAGCATCAGCGAATAAATCACCATTCGATATTCCGCGATAGGGCGAAGGGCCTCAGGCAATATAGTGAGCACCACCGCCGCAATGACGACACCGGCGATGTTGTGCATCCCGCCGACTATCACCATCACCACTATCTCGATTGAACGAATAAAGCCGAATTGTGAGGGATTGATGTAAGTAACGAAATGGGCATACAGAGCTCCCGCGATTCCGGCAAAGAAGGCGCCCGTCGCGAAGGCCGTCATTTTGTACCGCGCGCTGTTTATTCCCATCGCCTCGGCGCTGATCTCATCTTCTGAGATCGCCAGGAATCCTTTGCCCCACGTCGACCTTACAATATTAGAAATAACAAATACGACCAATGCCACCGTTGAAAAAACCCAGAAGGTATTCGAAATGCGGGGAATGCTTGTAAATCCTCTGGCGCCGCCAAGGAAATCGAGGTTCTGTATCACGACACGAATGATTTCGCCAAATCCGAGAGTGGTAATGGCAAGGTAATCACCTTTGACTCGAAAACTGGGGAATCCTACGAGCAGTCCGAACAGCGAGGCCATCACTCCGCCGCTCAGGAGAATCAGCGGAAAAAGAGCAGTGGCGGCGAAGCCGTCCGTCGATGTAACAATAAGGGAGGAAACATAGGCCGATGTATATGCCCCGATAGCCATGAATCCGGCATGACCAAGGGAGAATTGTCCCGCGAATCCATTGATGAGACTGAGGCTCGAGGCGAGAATAATGTTTATCCCTACATAGATGATGACCTGAAAGAAATACGGGTTGATCGAATCCTCAACGAACGTCACCGCCAGGCTGATAAGCACAAAGGCAATGAAGAGCCAGCGTGAATTGGGAATTCCGGACATCATACTTTTTCCGATTCACCCGTACCGAGAAGTCCCGACGGTTTCACAATGAGAATAATGATGAGAATGCCAAAGGCGATGGCGTCGCGATAGGTCGACGAGATATAGCCGGTCACAAATGTCTCGGTGATACCAATAATAAGTCCGCCCAGAGCGGCGCCGCCAAGATTGCCGATACCGCCGATTACCGCCGCAACGAACGCTTTCAAGCCGACCATAATGCCCATCAAAGGATTGATACTCGGATAGACCGAGGAATAGAGCACAGCCGCGGCCGCTGCGAGTGAAGAGCCAAGAACAAAAGTGAAAGAGATGACGGTGTCGATATTGATGCCCATAAGACTGGCGGCGCGGTGGTTGTACGACACCGCCCGCATGGCAGTACCCATCTTGGTGTGATAAACCACGGCTCTTAGCATAAAGAGTAGCAGGAGCGTCGTGCCGATTACAACAATTGGGTTGGAGGTTATCACCAGCGTATCGGTGCTGACTATAGTCGCCGAGGGAATAATCGTAGGATAGAGTTTGGGGTCAGGCCCGAAAACGAGTTGCCCGCCGAATTCAAGAAAGAGTGAAATGCCTATCGCCGTAATGAGAATCGTGAGCTTCGGCCGTGAGCGAAGCGGGCGATAGGCGAGTTTCTCGATGGTCACGCCGAGAAGAGAGCAGACGAGCATCGACGCGATCATCACCATCGGTCCGCCAAGAAGGAGAGAGCCGCCAACCAGCGGGAGAATAATCGGCGTAAAGTAGTAGCCGACAAAGGCCCCCACCATAAAGACATCTCCATGCGCAAAATTGATAAAGCGAAGGATGCCGTAAATCATGGTGTACCCTAAGGCTATCAGGGCGTAGATAGACCCGAGGGAGACGCCATTGATTACTTGTTGAAGCAGTTCACTCATTTGTTAGTTACCCAAAAGACAGCCCCCGCCTTCATAGCGCAGGGGCTGGATATTCGATTATTCGCAATGGCCGTCAGGGTTGGACGGTCTCATGATATTTCAGTTGTTTGTCTTTGATAGCGATAATGACTACCGATTTGCGGGCGTTGCGATCGGCGTCAATCGTAATCTTTCCGCTCACTCCCTGATAGTCGACGGTGGATGCGAGGGCATCGCGTATCTTTGGCCCCTCGGTGCTTCCCGCTCGTCGGATGGCGTCGATGACAATATTGGTAGCGTCATAGCCTAGTACAGCCATAGCGTCGGGAGTTTCATTGTAGCGTGCTACATACTTTTTCACAAATTCCTGCACGATGGAAGAGGTATCATCGGCGGCATAATGATTGGTGAAGTAACAGCCGTTCATGGATTCGCCGCCTATCTCAAGAAGCTTGGCTGAATCCCAGCCATCACCGCCGATAAAGACCATGTTCATATTCAGTTCACGCGCTTGTTTAATAATGAGAGCGGCTTCGGTGTAATAGCCGGGAACAAAGATAACTTCCGGGTTGGTGCTTTTGATGGCGGTCAACTGTGCGCGAAAATCGGTATCCCCTTCGCTGTAGGCCTGCTCGACCACGATCTGTCCGCCGAGTCCGGTAAAGGTCTGCGTGAAAAAGTCCGCGAGACCGATGCTGTAATCATTCTTAACGTCTTTTAAGATGGCGACCTTGGTTACTTTGAGAGAATTAAACGCAAACTTCGCAAGAACCTCTCCCTGAAAAGGGTCGATATAGCAAACGCGAAAGATGTAATCCCCTTTGCGGGTCACTTCGGGATTAGTCGAGCCGGGGCTGACCATCGGAATTTTGTTGGTCTGTGCAATAGGAGCGGCGGCCAGGCTTCGTGAAGAGGCAATTTCGCCAATCAGTGCGACAACTTTGTCGCGGGTCAAAAGCTTTGTGGCGGCCAGCGCGGCCTCTTCCGGCTTGGACTGGGTATCTTCTAGAAGGAGTTTCACCTTTTTACCAAGGACCCCTCCGGCGGCGTTGACCTCATCTATGGCGATTTGAGAGGCCCTCGTTGATGACTGTCCATATGTGGCGGTGGTGCCGGTGAGCGACGAATATTCGCCAATCAGGATTTCATTGCTTGATTCCCCGCTGGAGCAAGAGAGCATAAGGGCAAAAACGATGACCAGGAGACAGATTCCAATTGTACCTTTTGAATTCATCCTCGGTTTCCAATCATTTGAGGGATATAGTGTTCTCTGAATGGCGAAGATACGCCTCAGCGCAAGGGAAAGTCAAGAAGCGGGGCTTTCCAGCCCGAGAGCAGGATTTTTCGGAAGAATACATTGGCTTTCGGTAGCCGCTATCAAGAAAGTCACTCCCGCGCAGGCGGGAGTCCATCTTCATCTGCGTAGGGTGGAACCTGAAAGGTTCCGCCTCTTGTTTCTGTTGAAGATGGCAGAACCCTGCGGGTTCTGCCCTACTGTTGAAATAGGGTGTTAGCGCAAAGTTCTCATCTCTGTCATGCCAGCGAAGGCTGGGCATCCAGTCTTGTCCGATAAAAAGTTAAGATGGGCTCCAGCATTCGCTGGAGTGACACTTTTGCAAACGGTTCATGAAATGGATGTTTTTTCAACAAGCCCTAAAGAATGTCCTACCGAGCTCGCTAAAAAAAAACCGCTCGATACTACAAGCACTCAGTCTAACCTTGATTTGCTCAGAGAAATCTTGTGGGCGCACTCCGGACAGGCGGGTTGGTTGGTTTGGATTGCGCCGAATCGGGCGAGATAATTGTCAACCTCATTCCAATAGGCGTTGTCATTGCGGGTCTTTTTGCAATGCGAGCAAATGGGAACGATTGCCCTGAGGTGGCTGACATGGAGCTTTTCATCTTCTAACTCTTGAACGCGCCGTCTCAACTCTCTATCAAGGGAGACAATCCGCTCCCCTGATTTGATTCTTACGCGTAATTCGGCAGGGATAAATGGTTTGGTAACGTAGTCGTCAACGCCTCGGTCAAAGGCCGTCAGCAGTTCTTTGTGCTCCACTCGAGATGTCAGCATGACAATATAGGCCGGGCGGTCGATCTCTTTACGTATCTCTCTGCAAACCCCGAGTCCGTCAATCTTCGGCATGATCCAGTCAAGCACGGCCAGTGAGAGATCGGGCATCTCTTTCCACAGTCTGAGAGCTTCAGCGCCGTCATGTGCAGAAGCGACGTTGTAACCCCATCCCGACAAGAGCGACTCCAGGAGAACGCGAGAGACGTGGTCATCTTCGGCGATTAAAATTTTCACTTATTCAGCCCCCCAGCTGTGCGAATACAAAACGAGTGATTAGCTCTTAGTTACATCATCGGCACAACATACCCGGCTTGATTATCGCTTATTTTCAAAAGGATGCTTCTACAACGTAGAAGCAGTTGAATTGTGCGAGAATTGCTCAATATCGAGGTTCAAACACTCAATAAAGAGAAAGATGCTGAACTTCGGCCGGTATTCGCCGGAGGGGGAGGAGTGTTTCCAGGGTTGGCACACCTTCGCAACACTCAGCGGCGAATTCAGCAACGTCTCTCAGGCGGGAATCACCGGGATGGCAATTCAGCAGAACATATGGGATTGTATATTGGCGGCATTGTTCAATGATCTTGAAATGTTCAGCATTTTCTGAGACACGGCAGTCACACAACACGAGCTGAACTGATGAGAGGTCGAAGCGATTACAAGTATCGGATGCATCCACGAGATGGATATGAATATTCAGCGGCAAAGCATCGGCGTGTATGCGTGCTGAGAGGGCGGCATCGTGGGTTAAGAGACACATTGTTGGCGTTTCAAGAAAAATGCCATCTTTTGCGCTCTGGCGAACTTTCTCGGACGCAGGGATGGGGAGAGAAAGAGTGAACGTGGTTCCCATGCCGATCTTCGACTCTACCGTCAGATCACCGCCATGATCACGGGCGATGTTGCGGGCGATTGCCAGCCCCATGCCAGTTCCCGATATCTGATCTTTGCCCCAGACTCCTTTGGTCGAAAAGAAGGGATCGAATATTCGCCCCATGTTCTCTGGTGAAATGCCGCCGCCGCTGTCGCCGACCCTGAGATGCACCTGCTTGTTGTCGCATGACACTACGACGGTGATAGTGCCATATTGCTGGATAGCGTCGCGGGCGTTAATAATCAAATTAAGCAGGACTTGCTGGATTTTGCCGGGGACAATATCGACAGGGGGAATATCATCATGGCATACTGTAGTAATTTCGATAGAGAGCTTTTTCATCTCCTTGCCGATAAGATTGACAGTCCGAGTAACGATTTCCAACACATCCTGGCGCATGTATTGGTCGGTCTGGGCTTTGGAATAACTCAGGAGCGACATGACTACCTCGTTCGCCCGCTCGCCGATCTCAACAATGTGTTCGAATGCCTCTTTAGCCAGAGCAGGGTCAGCGCCCGATTCTAACTCAGAAAGAGCAAAAGTGGCGTTGCCCACGATTCCCCCAAGATAATTCTTGAACTCATGAGCCACTCCGGCCGCGAGCATGCCGGTAGCCGCGAGCTTTTCAGCCTCGGCAAGTTTCTGCTGAGAGTTGACTTCGTTGGTGATATCCTGCCCCACCGACACGAAATGAGTGGTTCTGCCCTGAGCATCAGTGATGGACGAGATCGTTTGACGCACCCAGTACAGGGAGCCGTTTTTCCGGCGGTTCTGCAATCGTGCCGAGAATACTTTACCCGAATTGATGGTGCGCCATAGCTCTTCGTAGAATGATTTTTCGTGCAGACCCGACTTGACGAGGTTGACCGGTTTGCCGATCGCCTCCTCCGATGAATATCCGGTAACGAGAGAAAACTGCGGGTTCACATATTCAATTATCGAAGTGGTATTTGTAATGATCACCATACTGCCGGAGTTCGTCACTGCGGATTTGAGCATGGCCATTTCCTGCTCACGTTCCACATCGGCCGTGATAAACGTGGTGGTGCCGATCACGCTTTTTGGCTTTCCGTTGGAATCACGAACTGTGTGGCCTCGAGAGACAATCCATTCGTAATTCCCCGATGCGGTCAGAAGGCGACACCGGGCCTCAAACTCCGGCGTTCCCCCGTTTACACACTCCTGTATAGTGGCGCTAAATTGCTCTGCATCCTCGGGATGAAGTATTCGCCTCCATTCGTCACCGTTTTTTGGAAATGTATCGTCGGAATAACCGAGAATTTCCTGCATGATAGGCGCGTGGTACACTTGTCCCGTTGCTATATCCCATTCCCAGACGGCCATACGCGCCGAACTTGTGGCCAGCTGATACCGCTCTTCAGAAATTCGGAGCTGTTTGGAGGACTCGGCACGTTCGGTAATATCACGAAGAGTTACTGCGACGCCATCGCCGCTCTTGACGATACTTGCTATATATACCGTGCTGACGTCATCTGCCGAGCGGACTGATAGTTCTTCTTCATGGGTAGTCGAAAGATCAATTACGCGCAGAAATGTTTCGTAGTAGTCGATGAATCGCGGCAATGTCTGGACTTTGGAGATTTTCTTTCCAATGATAGTGAATCCGTCGAGATTGAGCATCTTTTCGCCGATAGCATTGACAAAGACAAACTCAAAATTGACAATCGTGCCACTGTCATCGCGGATCGATCGCAGGAGATAGAATCCATCGAGGCTTCCGTCGGCGGCGGCGCGGAACCGTGTCTCGCTTTCAAGCAAAACACCGACAAGATTCTCCTTCTCTGCTCTCATATTGTGTGCTTCAGTGATATCAATCGCGGTGCCGATATACAATACTGGCTCACCGGCGGCATTGCGCTTGAATACTTTGCCGGAGTTGCGCAACCAGCGCCAACGACCATCTTTGTGCCGAATCCGGTATTCCATTTCGATGACGTCGGTGTCCTTCGCCACTTGCACCTTTTGGACGGCCTCGAGAATTACTCCAAAGTCGTCCGGGTGGGCGAGACGAGCGAAAAAATCTGGCCCCATATCGTAGACCTCTTTTGGCGTGTATCCGAGAATCTCAGAAGTGGGTTCGTTGGCATATACTGTGGTTTGCCGTTCAAGGTCATAGATGTAGAGATGAACCGGTGCAACACAGGTTATATTTTCAATAAATCGATTGCGTTCTTCCAGAGTGAGCGACAGTTGGCGATCTTTGAGGAGGACGTGAAGAAGGTAGAGTATGGAGGCGCCGACGCACAGGTATTCGATCAAGGTAAAGACTGCTTCGGATGTTGTGCTGAGATGATTGTGATCAAGGCCGCTTACCAATCGGCCGCCGTGGATTACTATGAAGTCGACCACGAGCAGAATGAGGCAGAGGCTCCCCAATGCAATGCCAATTCCCAACCGCGATGACGGCGAGAATTCCCGTTTTTCAGTCGAGATATTTTTGTTAGGTCGCGCCATTCTAGAAAACCATGAAACCGCTCTGTTCGAGTCGAATGTCTCCATGCACCATTTTGTTTAGCAAGGGGTTACCCTAAACCGCCTTGTCTACTAGTATCGTCAATTCTGTCTAACTCCTTTAGGACTGTGACTTACCGCCAATTTCTTCAGGTAGGGCGAGTTTGTCTTCAGACTCGCCATTTTTATCTTGGTGGCCCGCCCATCGGGCGGGAGGTAGTGCATCTGAAAAGGGGTTGAAAAACCCAGGCATTGCCTGGGCCACCTGGGCAAAGATGAGGAGGCGGGTTCGAAGACGGACCCACCCTACAAAACAAAGTCTTCGTAGGGAAGAACCCGCAGGGTTCTGCCATTTTGATGATCCATAAGAGGCGGAACCCTTCGGGTTCCACCCTACGCAGTTATTTAGGTAGGGAGGCATTGTCTTCAATGCCGCCATCTTCTTTACACCAGGGGGAGAATTGGTTGGCGGGATTGAAGACAATCCCGCCCTACGGGGCTATCAATGATAGAAGGCAAGATTTCACCTGTTCTGCCGATACTTTCGGTACAGGCATCGATAACCAGACAAGCACGGGGCGAAAAAACGTCCAATTAGCGCGGAGAACACCAGAATGTGGCAGAACCGAATGGCCGGCCTCAATACCGGCATGATGTATGTAGGAACACTCTTCCTGTCGGCGCTCTCCTTTTGCACGACGTTTTACGGCATGGCCATCCTTCTTGATTTCTGGCTGGCCTTGATAGGAGCGCTCGGTCTTCAGATCGCCATGCTCGGTGTTGCCTGGAATCTTATGAAAGCGAAAGAGAACCGGGGTTATTATACTTGGGCGTTCATCTCCGCCGCGGCCTTTTCAATTTTCTTTTCGTTTGCGGCATTTCATTCACAATTGAAAGCAGATGTTCGCGCCGTCGATGCTCGTTCACGCTATCTCTCATCGGTTCAGCCAGTTCTCGGCGAATATGCGCGCTCCGCAAAAGAGGCCATTTCACGAGGACATTATCAGGTTGACCGTCTCGACAAGCTAATCGACATGGAAATGAAAAACGGCTGGGCGACAATGATCGACGAAGGGAGCAACGATCCCTACATTCAGTCCGTTCTTGATGGAGCGCGCTCTACGGTAAATTCCTGGGAACGAACCGCCGGTGGCAACTACCGCCAGGGGTCGGGTGAGGGGATTATTGTAAACTATCTGCAGGCGAAACAGGAACAGGCTCGTGAAAATCTTTTCGCCGTAACACAATTTGCCTCGACTATCGATTCGCTAATGTTGGCGCTCAATTCCGGCCAGACCATTGAGTCACAATATCAGTCGGCCAATCTCGCCTGGACCCGCTTTCCGTCGGGTGAGGCGGCTTTGCTCTTATCCCGGCAGGTAAATCTTCCGGCTCCTCCCGCGACTGCCGGTTTAGTCGATAAGACGGTGAGCAGTCAGTACGATTTCTCTTTGGTCATAGCCGATCTGGCGAACTTTGACGGCGTCACCATTTTTTCACTTCTACTTGCGATAGCCGTCGACCTCATTGTGATACTCATGGCTTTCGCCGGTAGCTATTCCCTCCAATCGGAGGATTTCGTGCTGGAAAGAGTCAAGCAGGACGCCGCTCGCCGGATTCGGGATATGTCACTCGATGATTCCCGCAATTTCACGAAAACGCTCAACGAAAATATCAGCCGTTTGCGAGCCGCGGGAAACTACGGCCTCAGCATGTCGCGGGTGACCGGTGAATACAAGAATGCCAGACGGCGTTTCCGGGTTGTGCTGTCACGAGACGCCGAGTCGGCCACAACCGAGACGCTCACCTCTCTTGAACAGATACAGAATCGATTCTCTCCGGAACCGGAAAACAAGACAGAAATGCGCCCGACCGAAACGGCCCCCGGGCATTTTACCATCTGAGAAGTGCTTCACCGAGCATTTGGCTCACACATTTCTAACAATCGTCCTCCAAATTTGCCGGTTGTACACAAGCAAACCGGCACTCTATATTTACCAACAGGAGGACCGCTGTGGCCCGTGAGAAGATTCTTGTTATCGAAGATGAAGACGACATCCGTCACCTGATAGAATACAATCTTTCGCGTGAGGGATTTCGCGTATTTCAGGCCGCCAGTGGCGAGGAGGGATTGAAAATGGCCCGCGGCGAGAGGCCAAATCTGGTCCTGCTTGATTTGATGCTACCGGGGCTTGATGGCCTTGAGGTCTGCAAGATTCTCAAGCACGACCCGGATACTCACAAAATGCAAATTATCATGGTGAGCGCCAAGGGAGAAGAAGCCGACATTGTCACCGGTCTTGAAGTTGGCGCCGACGATTATGTCAGCAAACCATTCAGCCCCAAGATTCTTGTCGCGCGAGTAAGGTCTGTTCTTCGCCGTGTCGCGGAACCACAACTATCGTCAAGTGATCGGGTTGTGTTCAAAGAGCTATCGATCGATCCGGGGCGACGCGAGGCGCTGATTGGGAAGAAAAGCATCGACCTCACTTTCACGGAATTTCAAATGTTGCACCTCTTTGCCCGAAAACCGGGCTGGGTTTTCACGCGCTACCAGATCGTCAATGCCGTTCGCGGGGAAGACGTTATCGTCACCGACCGATCGGTAGACGTCCAAATTGTCGGGTTGAGAAAAAAACTTGGCAGTTGGGGAAAACAGATCGAGACCGTGCGTGGCGTTGGCTATCGACTCAAGGAATAAGTGGTGGATCGCAGATCATTCCGACGCCAGCGTGCCATCTTTTTGACCATTCTTGCAGTTTCTGTACTATCTATCGCATTGTATACCCTTTGGATTTCTGAACGGTCAAGCCATGATGAACATCGGCAGGGTGCTGTCGCTGACGCTTATCTGATTGCCCGCATCGTTGCTCCGATCTTCGATTCGAACCAACCACATGCTATCGATTCACTCTGCAAAAGCCTCAAAGAAGCATTCCCGGGTCGAATAACCATTACTGACCTGACTGGAAAGGTAATTGGAGATGAAGTTGAAGATCCCGACCAGGTTCAACCGCTCACGTTCATGACCGATGTATCCGCGGCCATTCAGGGAAAGATTGGCACGATGACCCGCTACGACAGCGTACTCGGTCGTGATCTCGCCTATGTGGCTTATCCGATTTACCAGAGTGACGATATTGTGGGAGTGGTGCGACTTGGCCGAGTGGAGGCGACGGTGTGGTCGTCATCATCTGTTATAGCCATACTGACTGGACTGTTCGTTGTCATCATTGCCGGCGGATTTCTGGGATTTCTTTTGTTAGGCAAAATCAATCGACCGACCGATGCGATGCTCGCTGGCGCCGAGCGGTTTGCGTCCGGAGATTTTGACTATCGGGTGCCGGTGCAAACATCTCCCTCGCATCAGTTTCTCGCAGACGCGCTCAACAACATGGCGGTGCAACTCGATGAGCGCATCCGGGCTGTGTCGCGCCAGCGCAATGAGCAGGCGGCCATCCTATCGAGTATGATTGAAGGGGTCATCGCCATCGATTCGCAGGAAAAAATTATTTCGATGAATCAGGCGGCGTCGAGCCTTATCGGCGCCGACGAACATCAATCAATCGGTCGACCCATTCGCGCCGTTGTGCGCCAAAGCGGATTTCATAGCCTTGTTGAGAAGACGCTGACAACGGGTCAGCATCAGGAAGCTTCCATCACGCTGAGTGAACGTGGTGAGAGGCATATTCAGGTGTCATGTACCGTTCTCACCGACAATACCGGTCAACAAAATGGAGCGGTGATAGTCATGAATGATATCACCAAGATCCGAAAGCTGGAAAATCTAAGACGGGATTTCGTGGCAAATGTGTCGCACGAGTTGAGAACTCCGATTACAACGATTAAAGGTTTCGTTGAAACTCTCGCTGACGGGGCAATCGACGATCCAAATTCGGCACGAAATTTTGTCGCCATCATCCAAAAACACGTCGATCGCCTCAACGGCATCATCGAAGATCTTCTCTCTCTTTCAGGCATCGAAGATGCCGCTGAAAAATCGCAGATTGTGTTCCAGCGGGAGTCGTTGGCGGGCCTGATAACCTCGGCGGTACAAACGTGCGCGGCGGTGACCGAACCGAAAACAATCTCCATCACCGTCAACTGTCCTGCTGACATATATACCAACATCAATTCAGCCTTGCTGGAACAGGCGCTGACAAACCTGATAGACAATGCGGTGCGATATAGTCAGCCCGGGGGGACAATTGGCATCTCGGTTGAGAGAGGAAGCGAGATAATCATTTCGGTTACCGACAACGGTTGCGGCATTGAGGCCCACCATCTCCCCCGCCTTTTTGAGCGATTCTACCGGGCCGACAAATCACGCAATCGCGCCCAAGGGGGTACCGGTCTTGGACTTGCCATTGTTAAGCATATCGCTCTGGCTCATGGCGGCTCGGTGAGCGTGGAAAGTACGCCGGGGAGCGGCAGTACCTTTCGAATTCACCTGCCGGTGATCTCCTGACCGAATCTGTGATTTTCTCACACAATTCTAACAATTCGAGCACTTATTTGACTCATGCGCTATGAAGCCGGAGTGTAATGCAGTACGAATTTAAGCCAAAATCTAAGCTTAAAGAGTTCCTCGGTGACAAACTCATCGCCGCCATGGCATTTGTCACCTGCGCCGCCATTATTTTGATCTTTGTGTTCATCTTCAAGGAAGCGATTCCAATTTTTACCAGCGCCGAGATTCAGAAGGAAGCCAGTGTCGATAAGATGGTTCTCAAGCAGGCTTTTATTCCGGATGAACCCCCCAAGTGGTCGTGGCAACCGAACTCCGATGAGCCGAAATACTCTCTCCTTCCACTCGTTTTAGGGACAATTAAAGCGGCCTTGATTGCCATGCTGGTCGCGATTCCATTGGGAGTTGGAGCCGCCATCTATTCGGCTGAGTTTGCATCGAAACGACTGCGTGAGATTCTAAAGCCTGCCATTGAGATGCTGGCGGGAATACCGTCGGTGGTGCTTGGATTTTTCGCTCTCATGGTCATTGCCTCGATCCTTCAATCGTCATTCGACCTGATCTTCCGGCTGAATGCCGTCAATGCCGGCATCGCTCTTGGCATTGCCATTATTCCGATCATTTTCACTGTCGCCGAGGACGCCATGACAGCCGTGCCCCAATCTTTGCGAGACGCCGCCATCGCCTTGGGAGCTAATCCCTGGCAGGTGTCGTTCACGATGGTTCTTCCGGCGGCCATGCCGGGAATTGCGGCTGGTATTGTTCTTGGATTTGGCCGGGCAATCGGCGAAACGATGATTGTTCTTATGGCCTCCGGAAACGCCGCTATCATTTCGGGCAATTTCACAGATTCGATTCGCACCATGTCAGCGACTATTGCCGCCGAGCTTGGCGAAGTTGTATTCGACAGCGCTCATTACAACGTCCTCTTTCTTATCGGATCACTCTTATTCGTATTCACATTTGCCGTCAACTTCGCCGGTGATGTCGTTCTCTTACGGCTGAAAGAAAAACTTCAAGGGAAGGCAAGATGAGCATTGCCGAGAAGAACTTCGCATCCGCTGAGACAGCGACGATATCCACAGCTCAATTGACGGGGCGCAAATCCACCGGCGCCGTGCCACGCGGCCTTACCTTCGCGGCGGTTATCATCATTCTGATCATGCTTGTTGTCATACTCGGCAACATTGTTATCCATGGCGCGGGCACTATTTCATGGGAGTTTCTCTCAAGTCCGCCAGAACATGGGATGGTGGCAGGGGGAATTTTTCCGGCAATTTTCGGCACCACCGCTCTGGTGATTTTGATGACGATCGCGGTGATTCCACTGGGAGTCTTCACAGCAGTCTATTTGCAGGAATATACCGACCCGGCCTCGCGATTGACTCGCTTCATTCGATTGGCGATTAACAATCTCGCCGGAGTTCCCTCGATTGTGTTCGGACTATTTGGTCTGGGGTTTTTCATCGGCTTTGTCGGTGGGAATATCGACTCGGTCATTCTTGACAGCACCCGCCCGGTGTGGGGGAAACCAGCGATAATCTGGGCATCACTCACGTTGGCTCTTCTAACTGTGCCGGTAGTAATAGTCTCTACCGAGGAGGCACTGAAGGCGATTCCGCGCGAACTCAAAGACGCCAGCCTCGCGCTTGGCGCCACACGACTCCAAACGATATTTCGCATTCTCTTGCCGCAGGCCCTTCCCGGCATCTTCACCGGCGCAATCCTGGCGGTAAGCCGTGGCGCCGGAGAAGTAGCGCCGGTCATGTTTACCGGCGCCGCCTACTATCTGCCGCAACTCCCGACCAAATTCACCGACCAGTTCATGGAATTGGGATATCATGTCTTTGTCATGACAACCCAGTCGCCGGATGTCGACGCAACCGCGCCGATACTCTATGGCACGGTGCTGGTCTTGCTTCTCCTCACATTTTTACTGAACTTTGTCGCGATAGTCATTCGATCGCGCATTCGAACAAGGCGAGCCAATGTCTGATCACGAGACCGCAAACATGTCAGAAATACCATCACGATTCACAACCGGATCGGTAGAACCAGTCGACAAGACCCAACCGCGCGTGACAAAAATCACGGTGCGGAATCTCGATTTCTTTTACGACAAGCATCAGGCTTTGCATGATGTATCGATGGACATGTTTCCAAACCGGGTGATGGCACTTATCGGACCTTCGGGATGCGGCAAGTCGACATTTCTGCGCACGCTCAACCGGATGAACGACACTATCCCACATACCCGGCTCACCGGTTCGGTCACTCTTGACGGGCAGGATATCTACTCGAAATCAAAAGACGTCTCGCTTCTTCGCACGCGGGTGGGGATGGTCTTTCAGCGGTCGAATCCTTTTCCCAAATCGATCTTTGACAACGTCGCCTATGGCCTTCGCGTAAATGGAATCAAAGATATGGGCGTCATCACTGCCGCGGTTGAGGGAACGCTCAAGCAGGCCTTTTTGTGGGACGAGGTGAAAGACAAACTGCAGAAAAGCGCCTATCTCCTTTCCGGAGGTCAGCAACAAAGGCTATGCATCGCACGCGCTTTGGCAGTGCGGCCGGAAGTGCTTCTCATGGATGAACCGGCCTCGGCCCTTGATCCGCTCTCGACGGCAAAAATCGAGGAGCTTATCGGCGAGCTAAAAAAAATGTATACAATTATCATTGTGACCCACAATATGCAACAAGCGGCCAGAATCTCGGATGACACGGCCTTCTTCTACGAAGGTCAGCTCATCGAGGACGGCCCCACCAAGCAACTGTTTACGAAACCGGAGAAGAAGCGCACCGAGGACTATATTACGGGGCGATTCGGATAAGAGTCAGGAAAGCGATACCAGATGTCGGCACATTTACAGCGGGAAATTGACAGGCTGAGAAACAAGATTCTGAGCCTTAGCGCCTTTGTGGAAGAGGATGTCCGCAAGGCGGCGCGGGCGGTCACCGATCGCGACCTCACTCTGGCGCAACAGGTGATCGATCTGGACAATCAGATAGATACGATGGAAGTCGATATCGAGGAAGATTGTCTTAAAATTCTTGCTCTGCATCAGCCGGTTGCTATTGATCTTCGCTATATCATCGCCGTTCTCAAAATCAACAACGACCTCGAGCGCATCGGCGACATAGCGGTCAACATGGCCGAGCGGGCTTCGTTTTTGGCGATCAAAGAGCCGATGGAGATGCCGATCGACTTTTCACGGATGGTCGCAATAGTGCAGGGGATGCTGAGGAAGTCTATCGACTCCCTCGTCAACAGCGACGTTGTTCTTGCCACCGAGGTCATCAAATCTGACGACGAAATAGACAGCCTTAATCGTGAGTCATACCAACTCATTCAGGCAAAAATGAAATCCGATCCGGCTCGGCTCGATTCCTATACGCAGTTATTGGCGCTATCGCGTCATCTTGAGCGCATCGGCGACCACGCCACCAATATCGCCGAGGATGTTATCTACATGGTCGAAGGGCGCATCGCCCGCCACCGCACCGAACCCTTCGGCGGGGACGGCGGGAAGTAGTGGATAATTTGCCCATGCGTAAGTCCCTGCTGAAAAACCCCTCATTTCAAGCGGACTCTCAAAAATGTCATTCCCCGGCTTGACCGGGGAATCCATCCAACTCTTGATAAGACAAGATGGGTTCCGGCTCTGCTCCCACCGCTCCTCACCGGGGGGATTGGCCGGAATGACAAGATTCACTTTTTGCCCAATATGCTGTCTTTCAACTCACCCCAAATGTGATTTAGAAATCGCGAATGTCATCCATATTGGTCGATATGGAGATTCATATTACCAGTAGTTATTGCCCATGCTCACCAAATCATCCATAGAATGGACCAACGCGACGTGGAACCCGGTCACGGGCTGTTCCAAAGTCAGCCCCGGTTGCGACCACTGCTATGCCGACCGGATGGCCAAGCGTCTGCAGGCGATGGGGGTGCACAAATACCGGAATGGTTTCAACGTTACCATTCATCCCGAAGTTCTCGACGCTCCACTTCGATGGAAAAAACCGCAACTCATCTTCGTCAATTCCATGAGCGACCTCTTTCACGAAGACATTCCCTTTGAGTTCGTCGAGCAGATTTTCGACGTCATGGGGCGCGCAAAGCAGCACGTATTCCAGATTCTTACCAAACGGTCAAAAAGACTGAAGCGGCTACACAAACAGCTTCCCTGGCCATCCAACGTCTGGATGGGTGTGACCGTCGAGACCGAGCATTACACCTACCGCATCAACGACCTTCGTCAGACAGATGCGGCGGTCAAATTTCTTTCTCTCGAACCGCTTCTCGGCCCGCTCTCAAATCTTGATCTGTCGGGCATCAACTGGGCGATCGTCGGCGGTGAATCCGGCCCGGGGGCGCGACCGATGGATTCCCGGTGGGTGAAAGAAATCAGGCGGCAGTGCCGGGATCAGAAAGTCGGTTTCTTCTTTAAGCAATGGGGCGGGGTCAACAAGAAGGCGGCTGGTCGCGAACTTGATGGCAAAGTGTATGATGCCATGCCATCGCGATTAAGCAAGCTGGCTCGACAGAGCCTGGCATTACCGTTGGCTGGCTGACTCGCGACAGTCATGCCGTGTTTATATCGCGCGTCCCTTTTCACAAACTGCGATAATTTCATTTCTCTGAGCGGCATTTCTTGAGTATCATTTCGTTCATGTTTCGGCGCTGTTGCTTAACGCCAATCGGCTAACCATGTTAATTCTTCCCACCAAAATTCATTTGGCATTGGAGTACTTTGGAGTTCGGTCACGTTCGTACTTTCATAACGAAACGATATCCACCTATAAAGCGCTCGATCCGCTTGCCTACTACACTGCCCAGATAGGCCGCGCACATTACAATGGCGTGTGCGATGAAAAGGGAATTCCGCTATACCGTATCGGCAGTGAGTCGGGCCATCTGCCTGTCCAGGTGGCGTTTTGGGCGCTTGGCAATTTCGAGCACTGGAGGGAATCGAAGGACGAATCGGCTCTCGCAAAGGTTCAACTGGCCGCCGAGTGGTTTGTCGCAAATCAGAAATCCGGTGGATTGTGGCTGACGCCATTTTCGTCAAAACGATTCGGGCTTGATCGTGACCATCAGTCGGCAATGGTTCAGGGGTTGGCGATTTCCACCCTTCTTCGGGCAAATAGCGTTATCTCAAACCAGCGATTATTATCTGCCGCCCGACTTGCGCTCGAACCCTTTGGCCGCGAGGTTCGCAGTGGCGGTGTCACGGAATTTGTGAATGGTCATCCCATCTATGAGGAGTACCCCTGCAAACCGCCGCGCCATGTTCTCAACGGCACAATCTATGCCTTGTGGGGCTTGAACGACGCAAAAAGACTTGCAAACGACGTGCATGCGGAAAACCTATTCAATGATGGCGTCAGAGGGTTGCTGAGCATCTTACCTCAATTCGATTCCGGATACTGGAGTTGGTATCACGTGGGTGAAGGGGTGCAAAACCCCGCAACGATTCTTTATCATCGACTGCATGTCGTGCAATTGCGAGTAATGGCTGAAATGACGGGGAATCAGGAATTCAGTACTATCGCCGACAGATTTCAGCAGTATCTCAGTAGTCGAATGAATGCGATTCGCACTCTTCCCAAAAAGATATTCTGGCTGATCGCAGGCTCGATCTAACGGCGCAACTGGCCAGTGATTTTCCTCATGTCGAGGGCAGTCAGGTTCCAATAATAATCAATTCCCAGCCCAGTCGACAACGATACGACGCCAGTCACAATTAGTGAAACAAATTGGGTGCAATCAACGGCCAACCGACACAGCAGAGTAGTTAATGCGCCCGCGAACGAAACCGCCACCGCTCCAACCAATGCTCGATGAATCAACTTTCGGTCGGCCACAGAATAGCGAATGTCGTGTTTTGTAATTAAATACCATTCCAGTGCGATAAATGACAACAAGAAGTGCAGGGTCGTTCCAAGCCCGATTGCCATTGCCCACTGCGACTGAATAAACCAGAGCCCAAATCCCGCCTTAAGCAGAATGGCGAGGAATCGCACGGTCGCGAAATATCGCCATGCCTTGAGGGCGTAAAGCAATCTCCACTGAAAGGTGCTAAGCGCGACAAACAACGTTGCCGGAATAAACCATGCCAAAATCTCAGATGTCAGCGCGGTCGATATTGCATCAAATCGTCCGCGTTCAAGAAGGAGACGGATTACTTCAGTGCGATGCATAAAGAGCAGGACGGAGGCGGGTATCAACGTAAACGTGCAGGCCGCAACGGTGCGGTGATACATTGTTGCCATCCCCTCACGAGAACCACTTAGCGCCAATCGGGCAAAGGCAGGAAAAATAGCAGTCGCAACGGAGTTAACTGCAACACGAACGGGCAGAAAATAAATAACAGCGGCATAGTTGACGGCTGAAACAAAGCCAGTGCTCAGAAACATTCCCGCCATGAACCGGTCCAACGGCTCAAGCAACAATCCGACAGACTCGATGAAAATGACGATACTGAGAAAACCAAGATATTCAGATCGATCAAATGGCGTCTGCGATGATTTGCCATCATGCCATGACATCACCGCTACCGGTACCAGCGTCATCATTGTCTGAACAAACATGCCCAGCACCCATGCGACAATGAACGCCGCCGAATCAAACGATGGAAAAAAGGTAACAAGTGTGGTGATGGCAACGATATTGAACACGAGCGGTGCGAGAGCGGGCAGAAAGAAATGGTTACGTATGTGCAGAATTGAGCGAAACAGCGCCTCCAGCGCACGTAGTGGAATGAGCAGGCAAAATGTGCGTGCAATCGACGAAACATAGGCGACCGACTCAGAGGGGAGATCATCTCCGAGCAAACCAGTTATAGTAGGTATTAGCGTCCACGTAGTAATGGACACTAAGGCGA
>ERZ1292633.610-Hain-H41-02um-R1-610-length-40846-cov-5_pt2 | contig 20803 bp, 14 predicted proteins | sample MGYA00564406_ERZ1292633 | MGnify/ENA primary metagenome ERZ1292633 (study PRJEB36523, sample SAMEA6512639) | groundwater metagenome | collected 2019-01-08 | study: AquaDiva: Metagenomics assemblies of 32 groundwater samples
GAAGAGGCCGCCGCCTCACGGCGGCACGGGGTAGGCGGCTCGCCGGGACACCCCGCTCCTGCGCGCGAGATGGTGTCGCCTCCGCTGCTTGCTTCGTGGGTTGTCGCCGCCGCGATAGGATTTACTGGTCGGGGCGTCGCTCCGATGGTCGCCCTCGCAACCTTTACATCGACGATCCTGGGCCCCGTGTCGAACGGCTAGGGGCCGCGATCCAGACGCACGGAGAACACATGTCCACAATGACGCTCGCGATTCTCAAGCCAGATACCGTTGCTGCCGGAAACTCCGGGAAGGTGCTCGCGCACCTGGAATCCAAAGGCTTCGCGATCCGCGGGCTGCGGGTTCTGCATCTCACCGAGGCGCAGGCGAAGGCGTTCTACGCCGTGCATCGCGCGCGCCCCTTCTTCGCCAGTCTGGTCGCCTTCATGACCGCAGGGCCGGTCGTGCCGGTGGCGCTCGAGCGCGAGAACGCGGTGCCGTTTCTTCGCGAAGTGATGGGCGCCACGGACGTCGCCAAGGCGGCGGAAGGCACGGTGCGCAGGCTCTTCGGCACGTCGATCGAGCGCAACGCCATCCACGGTTCGGACTCGGACGAGAACGCCGCGATCGAGCTCGGTTTTTTCTTCTCGCTCGCCGACCTCGTCGCCGCGCGCTGAGCCGGTACGGTCTTGAGTGAGGCCGGCGAGGCGCTTCAGGGTCCGGTGAGCGACCAGGCGCTCGTATCGATGCTCTCGAAGCCGTCGGCGAAGATCCGCAGATCGTCGAGCGGCAGGCGCCAGGCGCCGCGGCCGTAGGTTCCCGCCACCAGCGTGTGCGGCTCATCGTCGATCTCGAGATCGACCACCGGCACGCCGAGCGGCAGGCCGTCGGTGAGCGGCGTGAAGGTTGCGCCGAAGTTGACGCTCACGTAGACGCCGACGTCGTTGGCGACGAAAATCCGATCGGGCCCGCGCGGGTCGACCGCCACGGCGTTCGTCGGCAGATCCGGTAGACCCGCGCCCACCGCGCTCCACGACGTGCCTCCGACGTCGGAACGATGGAGCCTGGCGCCGCCGAACGATCCGTGCGTCACGTAGATCCGATTGGGAAAGGTCGGATCGGCTTCGACGTCCGTGATGTACGCCGCCGGCAGGTTGCCGGTGACGTTGGCGAAGGTGACGAGGCCGCCCTCGGCGTCGTCGGTTCGGTGCACGAGGCCGCCGGACGTTCCGGCGAGGAGGCGCACCGTGCCCGCGGCGGTCACCGGTTCGAGGACCGTGACGGAGCCACCGCCGAGGACCGCGGCGAGCGGCGCCCAGGCCGGCGTCGCAGCGCAGCCGGTCGCCGCGTCGCGACGGAAGACGCGGTCCGAAGCGACATAGGTCTTCGTCGTGGTGGCGGCGCCGAGATCGTGGATCGCGAGCGGCGTCACCCACGGAAACGGGCCCGCGAGAATGCCGTTGGTGTTGACCCAGCAAAAAGTTCCGGGCGCGCCGCCGCTCGCCGAGTAGATGAGATTCGGCAGGCCACCCGACGGATAGCTCGTCTGGTAGACCTGCTGCGGGTCGCTCGGGTCGATGAGGTTCATGAAGCCGTCGCCGGTCACCGCGGTGACATCCCAGACCTCATCCAGGAAGCGCCCCGAGGACGAGTTGTCCTGCGCGCCGCCGAGCAGGAGCGTCGAATCATCCGGGTGCACGGCGACGTCGTAGAACTGCGTGATGTTGAGGCCGGCGTTCAGGTTCGCGAAGGTCATGGCGGCGGGAGTCTGCTCGCCGTTGTCGGTGCGCCAGAGGCCGCCGTCGGAACCGACCCAGAAGCGGTTCGGCGTGAGAAGCGAATAGCGCACGATGTGCGTGTCCTGGTGCACTTTCTGCGCGCCGCCCCAGCCGCTGGTGAGGTATTGGAGAGTTGCGCCGCTGTTCGTCGAGCGCGCGAAGCGGATCGTCCCGACCAAGATCGTCAACGGATCGGTCGGATGGACATCGAGCGTGAGGTTGTACGAGCACTGACCTTCGCAGGCGGCGGCGTTCGTCCGCGTCCAGCTTGTCCCGCCGTCGGTCGACTTGTAGATCGACGTCCCGCCGGACACGTTGGCGAGGGCATAAACCGCCTGTGGCGACGAGGCCGAGCGCGCCAGGCGAAGTCGGCCGATCGCGGTCGGTGCTGGCGAGTAACTGGCGTAGGGCACCTGGGTCCAGCTGTCGCCCCCGTTCGTCGAGCGGTAGACACCGTTCGCCGAGCTCAAATTGCGGCCGACCGCGGCCAGGACAATGGCGGGATTGGACGGATCGCGCGCCAGATCGCCGACGTCGCCGGTGAAGACGCGCGTCCAGCTGCCGCCGCCATCCGTCGAACGAAAGATGCCACCCGCGGACTGTCCGCCGCCCTCGCAGTAGCCGTGACCGGACAGCAGCAGGCGCTCGGCGTCCGTCGGATGGAGCAGGACTGTGGCGACGTAGGAGAGCTCGAGAGCTCCGTCGCCTGATCCGTTCCTTTCCGACCAGCTGGCGCCGCCGTCGGTGGAGAGGAAGAGGCCCATCCCGAAATAGCCCGAGCAGCCTTCGGCGTGCTCGCCGGTGCCGACCCAGATCCGCTCCGGATCGGCGGGATCGATGGTGATCGCGCCGATCGTCTCGGTGCCCACCTGGTCGAAGATCGACTCCCAGAAAGCGCCGCCGTTCACGCTCTTCCAGACGCCGCCCGCGGCCGCTCCGAGATAGAGCGTGTCGTCGCTCGTCGGATGCACGGCGAGCGCGTCGACGCGCCCGGCGACCGGGCCCATCACCCAGTCCAGCATCGTCATCGGCGACGGCCCGAGCGCCTGCCAGACGAGATCGTCCGGCGCGCGCGACCTGCTGGCGCTCGCTTCGACGAGCGCTCTCGCCGCCGCGGCGCGCGAGCTGCCGGGGCGCGAAACGAGATCCGACTGGCGGCGCTCGCTGAACCAGCGCTGTCGTTCGCGGATCTGCGCCTCTTCGCCGGCGCTCTTGTCGCCGGGAGGGGCCGGGGCTTCGGCGGCGACAGCGACCGCGTCCGGAAACGCGGCGAGTGCCGGCACCAGGAGGAACGCGAACGCGGCAGATCGGATCATGGCTTGGCGAGAAGGAGGTCCGTCCGGTAGCCTATCGGATCATGAGTCGAGCTCATCTCTCCTGGGCCCCGCGGTCAGGCCTCGCCCGGGAGCGTCGCGGCCGGGCGGTGGCGCGCTTCTGCCGCGGCTGCGCGAGTTTCTATCCGCTGCACGCTCGCCTGCACTCCGGCAAGCCCTCCTTTGGCCGCGATCACGTGAGCTCGCCGTGCGCGTATGAGGGCCAGGAGTTCACTCCAGGCTCGAGCTGGTGGGAAGCGGGATTCGAGGTGCTTCCGATCGTGGCGACCGCCGTGCCGGAACCACCGGCGGGTCCGGCGACGTCGGCGAAGCCCGCCGCTTGACTCTACGCCGCGTCACTCGGCGAGGGCGCGTTCCAGCTCCCGTCGAACCGCCTCGATCTCGCCACGAGAGGTCGCCGTCCACCGGCCGCCGAAGCGCTCGGCGAGCAGCCGGTTGATCTCGTCGAGCGGCAGCTCCCGGGCCAGAGTCGACAGGATCTCCCAGTCGGCGGCGAGCTCTTCGACGTCGTCGATGTCGGCGTCGACGAGGAAGTCGTACGCCGCCGCGGCGGGAGAGGCGTGGTTGAGCGACCACTCTTCATGCAGGTAGGCGGCGAGGAACTCCGACAGCCGCGGCAGCTCCTCGGGGCGGAATCGTTCGACGAGCGCCTGGCGCTGCACGGGATCGAGGAGCTTCATCGCGCCGCCATGGATCGGGGACCTTCAGGTCCTTCGGGATCCTCCCGATCGTCGCGGTACCAGAGGTCGAGATGCTCACGGCTGCGCAGGCCTTGCTCGCCGCGCCAGGCGAGGCCCCAGAAGACTCGCCAGGTCTCGGGCCCTGAGTGGCCGCGGAGCTTGCGGCCGGAGGTGCGGACCTTTTCGCGCAGCACGACGAAGCGCCCGCGGCGGCGGAGGGCGCGCGACAGCAGGATCTCCTCGCCGGCGTAGACACCGGGGTCGAAGCCCCCCACGGCTTCGAAATCCGCTCGCCGGCAGAAGAAGAAGCAGCCCGCGGCGAATCGCGAGAGGCGAAAGGCGAGGAGAAAAAGCGGCAGCGTCAAGCGGCTCCACAGGGGCACGCGGCCGTCGAAGTCGATGCCGGCGCCGCCGCCTACCGCGCCCGCGTCGAGGGCGGCCAGGGCCGCGCTGACGACCGCCTCGTTCACCTGCGTGTCGGCGTCGACGAAGATCAACAGGTCGCCTCGCGCCGCGCGGGCGCCCGAGTTGCGCGTCGCCGAGATCTGCCGGTGGGCGACCGAGACGACGCGCGCACCGGCCGCGGTGGCGAGCTCGGCGGTGCGATCCGTCGAGCCGTCGTCGGCGACCACGACTTCGTAGGGGCGACCGGCGGCCGCCGCGGCTTCGTGGATGCAGGCGAGCGCCGCCGGCAGCCAGCGTTCCTCGTTCCAGGCCGGAACGACGAACGAAACTACTCCGCGATCAGCGTTTCGATCCATCGTTCAAGCTCCGTTTCCGACATGCGGGTCGGAGTGTAAAGCCGAACGATTCCTTTCTTGTCGACGAGAACCAGGGTCGGGGTCGCCGAGGCGCCGTAGCGGACCATCGCCGCTTCGTCGATTGGCACCGGAATCGACTCGAATCCGGTGTACGAGGCTTTCAAGACTTCCGCGATGTGCGCTCGCTCTTCGGCTGGCGAAGCATCCTTGTCGTCCTTGCCGGTGCCGTAGAGCCGCGTCGGCGCGACCACGGCGAGCCCTTTCGGCCCGTGCTTCGCGACGAGGCGAGCGATCGCCGGCGCCTGGGCGCGGCAGTCGCCGCACCAGTGCGCCCAGAAGAAGAGCAGGACGGGCTGGCCGCGCAGGTCCGCGAGCGCTCTCGTCGCCGGGCCGAGCGCGTCGCGGAAATCGATCTCCGGCGCCGGGCTGCCCTCGAGGGCGATGAGCGAAATGTTCTTGCCGATCCGCGAGCGCAGCGCGGTGTCTCGGACTTTGGCGAGCTCGCGGTCGTAGAAGAGGAGCGCGGCGCCGCGCCCATGCCGGAGCAGGATGACGCGCCCTTCGACTTCGATCGCGGCGCCCAGGGCGACGAGATTCTCGGTGCTGTCGCTCGGAATCCGCCGGCGCAGCTCGCGCACGTAATCCATCGCCTTGTCCTGCTGCCCGAGGAGCTGGGCGCCGCGCGCCAGCCAGCCGAGTCCGTCCAGGTACTCGGCGTCCTCGCCGTGCGCTGCCTTCCAGTCCTCGGCGAGCGCTTCGCCGGTGCGCAGGTCGCCGGCCGAGAGCTTGGAGCGGATGGCGCGCGTCAGGTCGCCGGCGTACGCCGGAAAGGTCAACAGGAAAACAGCTGCGAGAACGACGGGCAACCGCCTCATCAAACTAGACCCTTTTTTTCTCCGCTCCGTCCGGCGAGATGGAGGAAGAAAAGCACGGCGAGGGTGACGGCGAGGGTGGCAAGCCCGCCGGGGAGACCGCCAAGCCTGGGATCGGCGCTCTTCGGGATCCAGGCGAGCGCGGCGGCGGCGGCGATCGCGATGCCGGCGAGCCCCTCCCCGGCGACGAGTCCGGAAGCGGCCAGGATGCCCGGGTCACTTTCTCCGTGCGCATCCTCGCGCTCGGCGATCTTCCTCTCGAATCGTTTGCGCACCATGCCGCCGACCCACAGACAGGCCATTGACGACAGGGGCAGGTAGACGCCGATCGCGAAGGCGAGGCCGGAGACCCCGCACAGCATCGCCGAGACCGACACACCCGCTCCGATGCCCACGAGATCCCAGGGCAGGTTGCCCGACAGCACTCCTTCGACGATCGTCTTCATGAGCGTCGCCTGCGGCGCCGGAAGCTCTTTCGTGCCGAATTCGTAGGTATTGCCGAGCAGGAGCACGGTGCCGGCGACCGCCCAGCAGGCGACCGAGGCACCGATCAGCTGGCCGAACTGCTGCTTCGCCGGAGTCGCGCCGACCAGCCAGCCGGTCTTCAGGTCCTGAGAGATGTCGCCGGCCTTCGAGGCGGCGATCGCGACGATCGTGCCGACGGCGAGCACCGCGGCCTTGGCGCCGGAATCGACCCAACCGGCGGCGGCGAAGGCGGAGGCCGTGCCGAGGAGCGTGACCAGAGCGATGCCGGAAGTGGGCTGCGACGAGACCCCCACGATGCCGACGATCCGCGCGGCCACCGTGACGAACAGAACTCCGAAAACCCCGACGCCCGCGGCACAGACCGCGCGCTGGGTGAAGCTCATGCCGCCAGCGAAGATTCCCGGCACCAGCCAGGAGACCAGGACAACGGTGGCGATGCCGCCGAACACGAAGAATCCGGGGAGGTCGCGGTCAGCGTCGGGATTGCGCAACCGGAGACCCGGTGGGGCCGCGGAGCTGTCCGCCACGGCACCCTTGCGCAGACCCTTGGCGACGGCCGCGAACGAGGCGACCATCGACGGAAGATTTCGCGCCAGGGTGAGAATGCCCGCGGTCGCAACCGCGCCGGCGCCGATGTAGCGGACGTATTTCGACCAGATGTCGGAAACCCCCATGTCCGCGATCAGGCGCGTAGCTTCCGGGTAGAGGGGCTGTCCGACCCGCCCACCAAGCCAGGCGATGAGCGGGATCAGCACCAGGGACGACACGATGGAGCCCGCGACGCAGACCGCCGACTGCCGATAGCCGAGGATGAACCCGACGGCGAAGAGGGCCGGCGAGAGCTCGAGCGCGAGCTCCGCCTTGGGCAGCACCGGTAACATCAGCGAGAGCTCGTTCGGGAAGAGGAAGAGCACCGAGATCAGGACCTTCACGGCGGCGCCGACGGCCATGCCGCGGAAGATCCAGACGCCGGCGGAGGTGCCGCTCTCCGAGGCTCGCAACACCTCGGCGCAGGCCCTGCCTTCCGGATACGGCAGCTCGTCGTGCGACTGGACGATGAGCAGCCGCCGCAGCGGGATCATCGCCGACAGGCCAAGGATCCCGCCGAGAAAGGCGAGCGCCACCACCTGCAGATACTGCGGCGCCAGCCCCCACAGGAAGAGCGCCGGGATGGTGAATATCGTGCCGGTAGCGAGCGAGGTCGAGGCCGATCCGATGGTCTGCGAGAGATTCGCTTCGAGGATGGTCGACTTCAAGCGCAGCGCCTTGAACGCCACCACCGTCATCACCGCGGCGGGAATCGACGCCGAGACCGTCATGCCGACGCGCAACCCGAGGTAGGCGTTGGCGGCGCCGAAGACGACGCCGAGGACGATGCCGGCGAAGACCGCCTTGAACGTGAATTCCGCGATCGACTCGCGCCGCGCGCCCAACCATCCGAACCATCCGGTCGATGACGGCATGCGGCCTGCCTCGCTTTCCAAGGGTCTCATGAACGGTGACGCCGCACTTTATCGGATACGATTCGCCGCTCGCCGCGGACTTCGAGACCTCGGCGCCCCGTCATGAGCTCCGTTCGCTTCGAGATCCGCAAGCTCACCGGCCTGGCGACGCCGATCGCGATCACCCAGCTCGCCACGATGCTCCTGTGGACGATCGACTTCCTGATGGTCGGGCAGATCGACGTCCATGCTTTGAACGCGGTCTCGCTCGGGCGCCTGTTCGTCATCGGCACCGCGATCTGCGCCATGGGCCTCATCTACGGTCAGGACGCGATCGCCGCGCAGGCGCACGGCGCGCGGAACCGGCAGCGTCTCGGCGGCGTCCTGCTGCACTCCCTGGTGCTCTCGATCGCGGTGAGCGTGCCGTTGGGAGCTCTCTGGCTCGCGACCGGACCGATCCTGAGGTTTTTCGGGCAGGACCCGACGGCCGCGGCGCTGGCGCACGACTACGTGGTGGCCCAGATTCCGTCGCTCCCCTTCTTTCTGATGTTCGTGGCGCTCAAGCAGTATCTGCAGGCGCGCGGCATCGTGCGTCCCGAGATGTGGATCGCGATCGGTGCCAACATCGTGCACGCCTTTCTCAACTGGGTCTTCATCTTCGGCAACCTGGGCGCGCCGAAGCTGGGTGTCGTGGGGGCGGGGTTCGCGACGGCGATCTCCGAGGTGCTGATGTTCGCCGCGATGCTCGTGGCGTTCCGGATCTACCGCCTGCAGCGCGGCTCGGTGACGATCCTCGCGCCGAGCCGGGTGCGCTGGCGAGAGATCGCCGAGATTCTGCGCCTCGGCCTGCCGCTGGCGGCGATGCTGTCGCTCGAGTACTGGGCTTTCGCCATCTCGACCCTGTGGGCCGGCTGGCTCGGTTCGGAGGAGCTAGCGGCGCACTCGATCGCGCTCAACCTGGCCTCGATCTCCTACATGGTGCCGCTGGGGATCGGCCTCGCCGCCACCACGCGGGTCGGGAACCTGATCGGCGGCGGCGAGCCGCGCGCCGCGCAGCGCGCCGCCTGGGTGGCATTGGCGATGGGCGCGGCCGGGATGAGCCTCTTCGCGCTCTTCTTCGTCACCGGCCGCCACTGGATTCCGACCTGGTACACGCTCGATCCCGCGGTGCTGGCGCTGACCGCGGCGCTGCTGCCGATCGCCGCCGCCTTCGAGCTCTTCGACGGGTTGCAGGCGGTGGGCGGAGGAATCCTGCGTGGCATGGGGCGCACCCGTCCCGCCGCGGCTTTCAACCTGATCGGCTACTACGTCCTCGGCCTGCCGATCGCATGGTGGCTCGGCGCGCCCGACCGCCTCGGCCTCGCCGGCATCTGGTGGGGCCTCGCCGCCGGCCTCTTCGTGGTCGCGATCCTCGCCGTCTTCTGGGTGGGGAAGTACGGGCCGAAGACGGCCCGAGCGCTGGTCCACTAGTCAACGCACTTGCGATCGCGATGATCAGCTGAGCAAGGTGCGGAAAAGAAAAAAGCCGGCGGATCGCTCCGCCGGCCTTGGGTCTCTTGGAAGAGGCGCCCTTAGAAGCTGTAGCGGACTCCCAACCGGTAGCTGCGCGGCTGGTTGGCGGTGAGCGGCTCTTCAAAGGTGGTGCCCGAGACGCTGTTGACCGAAGTGGCGCGGGCATCGTTCAGGACGTTGAAGGCGTCGACGAAGATGCCGAAACGCCCGTCTCCCTCGCCGGGCTCGAAGTACCACTCGGCACGCAGGTTCAAATCGCTCGCGTCGTCGAGGCGCCGGCTGCCGCGCGGCTCGGCCAGGACCCGGTTCGTGCCCTGATTGAAGGAGTAGCACCGGGAGCTTCCGCCGACGAGAAGGCAGGAGTCCCGGGCCGTGTAGTTGTTGCCGGTAGTGAAGGTGTAGCCGCCGGAGAGCGAGAGATGCCAGGCCGGGATGATCCAGGTGCCGCCGAGCTGGAATTCATGGGTGGGATCGAACGAGGACTTGCCGTCCGCGAAGACCAGGGAGTTCGGGGTGTTGAGCCACGAGCCCGCGTTGTCGGCGCCCAAGGTGCCACTGAAGTTCCGGTTGTCGAGGTTTCCCGTCGCCTCCGAGTAGACGTAGCTGAGGCTCGCCTGCCAGTTATCGCGCAGCCGGCGGTTCAGGGTGAACATGTAGCCTTCGTACTCGCGGGCCAGCCCTTCTGGATTGCGGTAGGCCAGGACGTCGTCCTCGGGATTGAGATGGTCGAAGAGCGTCGCCGTTCTCCCGGTCTCACGAATGACGCCAGTCACCGGCACGAAAATTCCGTCGCGGCTCACCGTCTCGATGAAGTCCTTCTTCTCGCGGTGGATGTACGTGAACGATGCGGTGAAGCCGGCCGGCAGCTGGCGATCGATGCCGACCGAGTACTGATCCATGTAGGGTTGGTCGAGATCCTGATCGAGCACCGTGACGTCGGCCTCGGTCTGCCCGTAGCGCAGGATGTAGCCGCTCGGGTAGATATCGCGCTGCCCGGCGGGCGTGTAACCGCCAGGAGTCGCGTAGTAATACTCGGTCGCGACGAACTTCTCGAAGAAGCGGCCCCAGTGCGCCTTGAGGACGGTCTTGCCGTCGCGGGTGAGATCCCAGGCGAATCCGAGCCGCGGAGCGATGGCGTCGTTTTCGAAGATCTTGCCTTCGCCGGGTATTTTCCCTTGATTGAAATCCATCCGCACGCCGGCGTTGACCGTGAAGCTCGGGGAGATCCGCCAGCTGTCCTGCACGAAAAGGGTGGCGCGCTCGTTCGTACCGTCCAGGTCGTAGCTGTAGCCGTAGTACTCCCGGTTGTAGTAGACCGGGTCGTACTCGTAGGTGCCCGGGTCGTCGTAGTACCAATAGTTGTCGTAGAACCAGGAGCCGGTCGGGTAGCCGTACTGGCTGCGCACCGTCGAGCGCTCGAGCTCCATGCCGAACTTGAAGTCGTGGCTGCCCTGAATGAAATCGTCGGCGTAGTGGGAGAGCGACGCCACGACCTGGTTGCGCGTGCGATCGGCGAGGTAGTAGTACGTCGAATTGGTGTTGTAGAGACCCGTCAGATAGTCATAGTGGCCCGCGATGTCGTAGCCGCCCTGGGGATCGAGGTAGTAGTAGCCGTCGTAACCGCCGTAGGCGATGTTGAAAACGGTGTTCTCCGAGAGCACCGAGCTCCAGGTGAAGTTCCAGACATACTCGGGGGCATCCTCGGTGACGGTGGCTTCGAGGGGGGTGAACTGATCGGCGCCGCGGCCGGTGATGTCGTAGCGATCCCACTCGATCCAGGCGCCCAGGTTGTTGCTCGGGTTCGCCTGCCAGGTGATCTTGCCGAAGGCGCGCGGATCGGTCTCGGTGCGGATGGGCCCGCCGAAAGTGGTCTCTTCCTCGAAGAACTGGCCCGAGAGAAAGAACCAGAGCTTGTCCCTGCTCAACGGCCCGCCGATCTGCACCGTGGTGTCGATCAGGCTCTCGGTGTGCGGGTCGAGGTCCGCGAGCTCCTCGTCGCTGATGTCGTCGGTCAGGCTGTCGTCGCTGTAGAGCGCCTCGGCCAGGCCCTTGAACTCGTTGCCGCCCGACTTGGTCACGCTGTTGAAGACGACGCCGGTGAAGCTGCCGTACTCGGCTGGCGCGCCGAGGCCGATGAGCTGGACCTCCTCGACGATGTTGTAGTTGACGAACGACCAGGCAGTGCCGCCTTCGGGGTCCGAGGTGTCGACGCCGTCGAGCTGGTAGGCGAGGCCGGAGTCGGCCGCGCCGAAGGCGTGGCTCGCGGTGATGCCGGGCGCCGCGTTGAGGATGTCGGGTTGGAAGCGATCGGTCGGCAGGTTCTGCAGAAAGTCGTTGTCCAGCACCGAGCTCGTCACCGAGGACGAGGTGTCGATCACCGCCGCGTCGGCGGTCACGACCAGCGTCTCGGTGACCGTCGCGACGTTCAGATCGACCAGGACGTCCTGCGTCAGTCCGGTGGCCAGGGTGACGCCTTCGACTCGCACCGGCTGGAAGCCCTCCAGCGAGACCGAAACCGAGTAGATGCCGGCGGGAATTTCGGCGAAGCGGAAGCGCCCCTCGTCATTGGACTGGGTGGTGCGGCCACCACCGATCAGCACCGGGCTGGCGATCTCCACCGTCGCTCCGGGCACCGCCGCGCCCGAGGCATCCTTGACCGTACCGGTCATGCCGGCCGTCGTCTTGCTCTGCGCCCATGCGCCGCTCGCGAGGGCGAGTGCCGCGAGCGTCCAGCCCAGTACCTGAAGCGATTTCGAACCGATCCTCATCTCCAGCCTCCTTTGACGTCCACGTCGTTGGAACCAGGCCAACGAGTGCGGCTCGGCAGCTCTCACCTCCTGCGCAAGAGAACTGCCAGCCAGAGTTGATTGAATCTAGTGCGGCACGATACCTCCGAAGTCCAGTCCCGACAAGCCTCCGAGGCCGGATGAGGATCGCTTAGGATGCCCGGCGATGGCCGCCTGCTTACGTTTCCGTGGATCGTCTGCGGCGATTTGGATCGCCGCCCTGTTCCTGGTGACGGGCACGGCGTGCCGGTCCCGAAGCGCGATCGAGAAGAGCCTCGGCGAGCTGCCCCGCGCGATGAGGCCGTCGGACTTGAACGTGCTGCTCGTGACGCTGGACACCACGAGGGCCGACCGCATCGGCGTCTACGGCCGGAAGCTCGGCGCGCCGGGCGCCGAAACGCCGGTGCTCGACGCCCTGGCGGCGAAAGGGGCGATCTTCGCGAACGCCGCGGCGGTCGCGCCGCTGACCCTCCCGGCCCACAGCACGATGATGACCGGGCTCCTGCCGGCGGCGCACGGTGTCCGCGACAACGGCGGTTACCGCCTCGCCGAAGAGCGGCGAACTCTGGCGGAGGTTTTCTCGGCGGCCGGCTTCCGCACTGGTGGTTTCATCTCGGCATTCGTCCTCGACCACAAGTGGGGGATCGCCCAGGGATTCGAGGAGTACTTCGACGATTTCGATCTCGAGCGGGTGAAGAGCCTGTCGATGGGGGAAATCCAGCGGCCCGGCGACGAGACCGTGTCTCGGGAGATCGCCTGGCTCGATTCGCTCGGCGACCTGTCGAAGCAGCGGTTTTTCTCCTGGGTCCACCTCTATGACCCGCACACCCCGCGCGAACCGCCTGAGCCGTGGAAGAGCCGCTTCCCCGGCGAGCCGTACAACGCCGAGCTTGCCTGGACCGATTCGCTCGTCGGCCGGCTGCTCGCCGACCTCGAGCGGCGCGGCGCGCGTGAGCGCACGATCATCGTGGTGCTCGGCGACCACGGCGAAGGGCTCGGCGATCACCGCGAGGTCGACCACGGCTACTTCATCTACCGCTCGACCTCGTGGGTGCCGTTCCTGCTCGACGCGCCGTACGCGGCGCTCGCGGGGCGGGTGATCGAGACGCCGGTCGGCCAGGCCGACCTCGCGCCGACACTTCTCGAGCTCGCCGGCGTCGAGCCGGCGCCCGGCAGCGGCCTCGAGGCGGGGCAGGGGAGGAGCCTGGTGCCGCTTCTCGCCGGCGAGGCGGAGCCGGCCGAGGCACTGCCGCGCGCCTACAGCGAAGCGTTCCTGACGCGACTGCACTACGGCTGGGCGGAGCTGCGCTCCATTCGGCGGGACCGCTGGCATTTCATCGAAGCGCCGCGGGCGGAGCTCTACGATGTGGTGGCCGATCCCGGCGAGACCAGGAACCTCGCCGACGACGAACGACGAGTGGTGCGCGACCTGCGCGCGGCGCTCACGGCGCTCGACGCCACGGTGAAACCCGCCGCCCAGGGTGCTTCGCCGATCGAGGAGGACGAGGAGACGATGCGCGCCCTGGCGGCGCTCGGCTACGTCGGTGGGCAGGCCATCGACACCAGCAAGTCGTTTCGCGACCTCGCCGACCCGAAGGACCGCCTCGACGTTTACGACAAGATGGGCCGCGCCCGCGGCCTGGTTCGCGGCGAAGGGGCGCCGGAGGCGAAACGTCTCCTCGAGGAAGTGCTGGCCGAGGATCCGGCGGTCGTCGACGCCTGGTTCACGCTCGCCAATGTCCATTTCCGCGAGCGCGACTGGGAGAGAGCCGCCGAGCTCTACCGCGAGACCTTGAAGCGCCGCGCCGATCACGACTGGGCGATGATCGGCCTCGCCGACACTTTCGTGGCGCTCGGCGACATCGATGCCGCGGTGCTCGGCTATCGCAACTATCTCGAACGCGACGCCAGGAACGCGCAGATCCACTATCGCCTGGCGCAGGTGCTGCTCGACGCCGGGCGCGACGACGAGGCCGAGAAGGCGTTTGTGAAGACCCTCGAGGTCGAGCCGAAGACGGCACGGGCCGAGGTGGGGCGGGCGGTCGTGCAGTTCCGCAAGAAGGCGTTCGCCGAATCGCAGCGGGCTCTCGACCGCGCGCTCGACATCGACCCCAAGGCGAAGCACGCGCGCTACAACCAGGCCCTGCTCTTCGAACAGGAGGGGAAGCTCGCCGAGGCCGCCGACGCGTATCGCGCCGAGATCGCCGACTATCCGGACGCCTTCAAGGCGCACTTCAATCTCGGCCGGCTGCTCGAACGGATGCGCGACCGGCGTGGTTCGATCGCGGCGCTCTTGGCTGCGGTCGCCGCCAACGAGAGGTTCGCTCCTGGGCGGTTCTTCCTGGCGCGCGCCCATCTCGGCGAGGGCGATCTCGAAGCGGCCGAGCGCGAGGCGCGAAAGGGGCTCGAGGTCGAACCGGACGGGCCGTTCTCGGCGCTGGGGCACTATGTGCTCGCCGACGTCTACAGTCGACAGCGGCGAGAGCTCGACGCCGAGCGTGAGGCACGCCTCGGCAGGACAGCTGAAGCTCGCGAGAGGCGAAAAGCTGGGGGTTGAGTTGCTACCACGACTTTGCTCTCGACCGCGTGCCGCTCAGCGCGGCAGCAGGCTCGCGAACAGGCGCTCGTTCGCGATCAGGCCGCGCGTCGTGGCGTCGGCACCCGCGAGAGCGGCGCGAACGCGTTCGGCGCGCTCCGGTTCGTTCAACAGGACGCTCACCTGGGCACGCTTGAAGAGCACCATCGGGTAGCCTGGGTGCGAAGGCGGCACGCGGTCCAGCGCGTCGCGCGCTTCGACCGTTCGCCGCGCGGCGAGATACAAGACACCAAGCTCCAGGAAATCTCGGAACTCGGCGCCCTGCTCCACCCGGGCGCGCTCGAGCGCCGAGATGGCGGCCGGAGTGTCGCCCATCCCCATCCGGACCTTGCTCAGGACGATCAGAATCGGCGCCGGTGAGCCCGCCAGTGGAATCGCGCGCTCGTACAGGGCCGCGGCTTCCGGCAGCCGTCCTTGCCGGGCCCGGATTCCAGCGAGTCCCTCGAGCGCCGGGAGCCGGTCGGCCTGCGCCGCCAGCACCTGCTCGAACAGCGGTTCAGCGAGTCGATCGCGGCGCTCCCGGAAATGGTGCAGTGCGAGAAAGAGCTTCACTTCACTCGACGCCGGATCGATCCGCGAGGCCTGGGCGAAGCTCGCGAGCGCCGCCTGGTCGTGTCCCAGGAACGACTGCGAGACCGCCAGTCGAACCGCCACCATGAGATTGCCGGGATCGTCGCCAAGGACACGCCGGAAGCGAGGCGCGGCGCTTTCGTAGTCACCGTTCGCGAAGGCGCGCGAGGCGCCGTCGAGCTCGGCGAAAAGATGAGTCATGTCCGCCGCACGAGGCGCGTTCGTCGGTACCGCAGCGGGAGCGCCGTCCGAGGTGATGTAGCCGAGGCTCGCGAGTCGCCGGCGCTCCTCCTCACCGAGGACCGCGCCCGGTTCGGCGGCGGCCGCCGGCAGGGGATAGTCCGCCACCGCCTTCGCCAACGCTCGGTCCAGGGCGATGTCGCCGGGGATCTCGTGGGCTTCGCCGGGGTCCGCAATCAGGTCATAGAGCTCGAGCCGACCCGAGCGGATCAGCTTCTGCCGGCCGTTCACCGCCATCACCTGCGGCTGCCAGCGGTAGTTGAGGAACGGCTGCATCGCTTCGCCGAGCACGACCTCGCTCCTGGGCACCGACAGATCGCCGGCGACCTCATCGCCAGCCCAGCGCAGGAAGGTATCGTGAACCTGCCGCACGCTCACGGCGTCGACGCGGACCTCCGGCGCGACTCCGTCGCCGGCTATCACCAGCGGCACGCGCATCACTCCCTGATAGAGGAGGTTCCCGTGCAGCGCCTCGCCGTGGTCGCCTCGTCCCTCGCCGTGATCGCCCACGACGAGGATACGAACGCCGCCGGGATTCGGACCCCTCTCGAGGGCCTTCACCAGCCGGCCGAGCTCCTGATCCATGTACGCCACTTCGCCGCGATAGGGATCGGTCGCGAAGCGCGAGCGGAACGGCAGCGGCGGCGCGTAGGGTTCGTGGGGATCGAAGTAATGCACCCAGAGAAAACGCGGGCGCTCGGAGGGCGCTTCGAGCCAGGCGCACGCGCGATCGGTCGTCGTCATGGCGTCGCGCTCGTTCCGATCCGCGCCGAATTCGTCGTCGTAGAGCTCGAAGCCGCGCTCGAGGCCGAACTGTCGCTCCAACGGAAATCCGGAGACGAACGCCGCGGTGGCGTAGCCCTTGTCGCGCAACCGTTCGGCGAGCAGCGCCACGCCGTCGCCGAGCCGCCGCCCGTTCTCGTGCACTCCGTGGCCGGCGGGGTAGAGGCCGCTCATCATGGAAGCGTGAGCCGGAAACGTCGCTGGAACGGTTGCGTAGGCGTTCGTGAACCGCGCGCCGCGGGCGGCGAGCGCCTCGAGGTTCGGCGTCACGCCCGCGGCCTCGGGAGAGGTCGCGTCGGCGCGGGTGGTGTCGAGGGTGACGAGGAGGAGGTCGGGAAGCGGCTCCGGGGACGACTTCACTTCGAGGCGCGGCTTGTCGCAACCCGGCAAGGCAAGAAGCAGAAAGGCCGCGCAGGTCGATCGCCGCACCGGCTGATTCTAACGAGGCTCTGCCTCCGCCCGGCGGAGGTGTCGGCGGCGCTTGTCTCTACTGCACGAAGCGGATGATGCTGTCGGCGAAGTTGAAGGCGGCGCCTTCGGCGCCGTCGCCGTGCGACTGGTCGCGAATGAGCATCCAGATCTCGCCCGAACGGTTGTCTTTCAGCCGCGCCTCGACTTCGACGAAAGGCTGAATGCCACCGAAGGGCGTGAACGTTCCGTCCTTCTTGTAGTCGACGAGCACCGCCTCGAACGTCAGGTCGCCGCCCTTGGCGACCGTGTCGATGCCGAGCTCCTTGAATGCCTGGGAGAGGCTGTCGCGCACCGCGGCGAGCACTTCCGCGGGCACCATCCCCCTGTGGAACTTCTTGACTTCGGGGATCAACACGGTTTTCGCGGTCGAGAGGTCGAAGCCCAGCTTCTTGGGCTCCGCCTTCATCTTGCCGTCCGCCGTCTTCACCCAGGCCCAGTCGAGGTCGACGTCGTTTCTCTCGACATCGTCGATCATCTTCCCGTAGTCCTCGTCCATGAGGAAGACTTTCACCACCTCTTCGCCGTCCTTGTAGTCGCTGCTCTTGAGAAAGGTTCCGGCAAGCGCCGTCGAAACGCCCAGGAGCGCACCGAGCAGGGTGCTGACGGCGCGGCGCGAGAACCTCGATCGATTCGTGGTCATTTTTTGCATCTCCTTTCCTTGTCAGAGGTCGTGCGAAGCCGTAAGGAATCGTATCGAACTCCGGGCCGCGGCGCCCGCCGCGGCCTTTAGTCGCCGAGGTGCCGACCGAACCAGACTAGCAGGCGCCGCAGGCGATCGGCGAGGTGCGCCGGGGAGGACATCGAATGCGACTCTCCCGGATAGACCACCAGCTCGGTCTTCTGTCCCTGGAGCTTCAGCCGCTGGTAGAGCTGCATCGCCTGCGGCAAGGGACAGTTGTAGTCGCGCTCGTTGGCGATGAGATAGAGCGGGGTCTTGACGTTCCCGACGTAACTTCCGGGGGAGAGGCGCCGGTAAAGATCGGCGTTTTCGAGCGGGCTGCCGAGCTCGGAGAGCAGCCAGACGAACCACTGATCTTCGCCGAAGGATGAAAGATAGTCGAAGGAGAGCCTCTCCGGCACGCCAACGCGGAAGCGATCGGTGTGCCCGACTGCCCACAGGGTCATGATGCCGCCGTACGACCAGCCGCCGATGCCCAGCCTTTCGGGATCGATCCAGGGCCGCGTCGCGATCGCCAGGTCGAGCGCCGCCATCAGATCTTCGTATTCGCGCCAGTGCCAGTCGCCCCAGATCGAGCGCGAGAAGGCCTCGCCATACGAAGTCGAGCCGCGGTAATTGACGCGCAGGACGCCCCAGCCGCGGCCTGCGAAGAGCTGGTTCTCGAGGTCGAAATCGAAGTGGTCGCCGTCGAACAGCTGCGGTCCGCCGTGAATGTAGACGATGAGCGGAGCCTTTCCGCCTCCGGGGCCAGCCGCCGGCGGATCGAGCGGCGGGTAGAGCCAGGCCTCGACGTCGTCACCCGCGGAGTTCTTCGCCACGATCTTCTCGGGTGTCGACAGTCGGCGCTCGGCGAGCCACGACTCGTAAAAGCGGGTCAGCCGCGCTGGCTCACCGCCCGCGCGGGGTTGACGGTAGAGCTCCGGCGGATGCGTCGGGTCGGTGCGGGTGAAGAGCCGGCCACTTTCGCCGGGGAGGTCGCGCACCAGACCGTGAACGAATCGCCCGCCGGCGACCTCGCGTGCCGCCCCGGTCGCGCTGTCGACGAGGCCGATCCAGGTGGCGCCGCGGCGCTCGAACAGAACGCTGAGCTCGCGGTCGTCGGCCGACCAGAGCGGCGGCGCCGGCGGCTTGCCGGCGGCGAGCGCGTCGCTGGCCACCCAGGCGTCGAGCGCGCCAGTCAGGTCGATCGGTTCGCCGCCCGACGCGGCGACGGTCATCACGCGCTGCGGCTGGTAGTAGTCGTCGGCGCGGCGCAGCGAGTGAAACGCGAGGCGGTCGCCGCGATGCGACCAGGAGGGTTCCGACTCCGCGCCAGGACCCGTCACCAGTGTTGATACTTCGCCGCCCTCGGGAGAGATCACGAAGAGGTCGGTGTTGTCCGTGCGATCGGGGTCGCTCGAGCGATTCGAGACGAAGGCGATGCTCTTTCCGTCCGGCGACCAGGCTGGCGAGCTGTCGTCCCAGGCTCCCGAACTGATCTGGCGCGCGGGCCGGCCGCCCTGGCGCGCGACGATCCAGAGGTGATCCCGGCGATCGTCCAGAAAACCCTCGCCGTCGCGCCGAATCTGGGTGCGGGTGATAACCCAGGGGGGCGAGCTCTTCGCTTTCGAAGCGGCCGGAGGGGCCGGAGGGCTCGGATGGGCCGGGTCGGTTCGTACGATGACGAAGCGCTCGCCGTCGGGCGCCCAGGCGAAATCGTCGAGTCCTTCCTTGATGTCGAGCGCGATATTCGCGGCGCCGATGCCGTCGCGCTTCACCGCGGCCCACGAGAGCGCCGTCGAGTCGTCGTCCGACTCGAGCCAGGCGAGGAAACGCCCGTCGGGAGAGAAGCGAACCGTCGAGACATCAACATTCTCCGGAGTCAGCGCTCTGGGTTCGCGCGCCGGGCGCGTGAGATCGAGATGATGCAGGCGCGAAGCGAAGGAGTCGGACTTGGCCTCGGGCCTCGTCCAGACGTAGAACGCGCCGTGGCCGTCCGGGGCGACTTCGAGCTCCGAGACGAATCCGAGGCGATGGATGTCTTCGACGCCGACGGGCGACGCCAGAGCCGTGGCGGAAAGATTCCCGGGCGAGGTGGAAGCGACCCTGGTCTCGGCGGGAGAGGAGGCGCAGGCCGCGACCACGACGAGCGCGATCGCGGTCGCGCAACTCTTCATGGCGCGGCGTCGAGCTCAGTGGCGCGCCAGAGGTACCAGCTCGCCGCGGTGCGGTAAGGACGCCACCGTTCGCCCTGAGTCGCCAGCTCCTTGGGCTTCGGCAGCACCTCTCGTCCGTAGGCGCGAGCGAAGCCTTTGCGAACGCCATAGTCATCGAGCGGCAGGACGTCCGGCCGGCCGAGGGTGAAGATCAGGAACATCTCGACCGTCCAGCGTCCGACGCCGCGCACCTCCGTGAGCTTCGTGACGAGCTCCTCGTCGGATAGCTTCTCGGCGCCGCGCCGCGTCGGAATGTCGCCCGCCAGAACCTTCGCCGCGAGGTCCTTGATCGCCGCCGCTTTGCTGCGCGAGAGCCCGGCCGAGCGCAACAGCTCGAGCGAAGCTCCCGAGATTTTCTCGGGTGAGGGGCAGCGGCGCGAGTTGTACAGCTTGCAGACGCGGGCGTAGATCGTCGCGGCAGCCTTGCCGGTGAGCTGCTGATAGACGATCGACTCGGCGAGCGCCTCGTAGGGGCTCTGGCGCGGCGCGATCTGCAGGCTGCACGGGCCGACCTGTCGGATCAGCCGGCCGAGCGTGCGGTCTTTCTTGCTCAAGTGCTCGACCGCGGCGTCGAGGTTGAACGGTGGACGTGACGTGGCGGCGCGAATGGCGACGATCCTCTTTTCGAACTCGAGAATTCCGCGAACGACTTTTGCGGGGAGGCGGAGTTTACTCGATCAGTCGCAGAAGTCCGAATCGCGCCGGACGATGGAAGTCGGGCGGCGAGGTCAAGGTCGGTGACCAGCCGGAGAATTCGTCTTCGCCGCCGCGCGGTCTTTCGATGCGAAAAAAGTTGGCCCGGAGCGCGCGCGGCGCAACTCGCAGCCCGAGACCGCTCCAGGGAATCGCCAGTCGCGCGCGCCAGTCTTGTCGGTGATGCAGACTCGCGACACTCCAGACGAGCCCGGCGCAGTTCCAGCCCGTATCGACGACCATCTCTTGTCGGGTCCCGAGCGGATTCGTGACTCGGGCGTCGAAAAGCGCACACAAGGGGGAGACTTCGATTTCGTAGTAGAGCTGCGGGTCGCTTTCGCCGGCGGCGAGAAAAATCTCGACGACCTCCTCTTGCCAGAGCGGGGCATCGCGTTCGAGCCATGTCCCCCAGGCGTCATGATCCTCGCAGCGAAACTCGACGTGCAAGTGGTCTCCGTCCCAGGCCACCCGGGTTCCGGTGCTCCAGCGGGCGAGGTCGCCTCCCATCGTCCGAAAAGGCGGCAGCAGCGCCCCCCATGTGAGCGCATTTCCGAGCGGATCTTCGGCCGTATCGCCCTGAAGCCGGGGGATTTCGAGCGCCGGCGGGTTCACTCCCAGGGACCGGGCGGCATGAGCAGGCGTTCGACAGGAGCGGCCCCCGCGACGGCGGCCGCGAGAATCTCGGCGACATCCTCGGGGCGTACATGGCCGTACCAGACGTTGTCGGGCCAGATGGCGACCGTGGTGCCCCGGCTGCAATGCTTGAGGCAGCCGGTTCTCGTCACCAGCACCTCGTCGCGGAGGCCCTGCTCTTTCACGAGATCTTTCATCCGCTGGTAGACCGCGAGGCTGTCGCGCGCCGCACAGCACGGTTTGGGCGACTCGGGTCCGCGGTCGTTGATGCAGACGAGGATCTGAATCGCCGGCTTCGGCATGAAGGAAGTCT
>ERZ1292633.2085-Hain-H41-02um-R1-2085-length-20798-cov-10_pt1 | contig 20798 bp, 15 predicted proteins | sample MGYA00564406_ERZ1292633 | MGnify/ENA primary metagenome ERZ1292633 (study PRJEB36523, sample SAMEA6512639) | groundwater metagenome | collected 2019-01-08 | study: AquaDiva: Metagenomics assemblies of 32 groundwater samples
CGTCATTCTTTCGCGGCCTTTTTTGCCGTCCGCAACCGTATAATGACGCCGTAGGGAATTTCAGTCGTAGCGCGGACTTCGCGACTGAGCGATTGACGTAGGGTTTGGTCGCCTTGCGCCACTGGTTGCTCAACGCCTCGAAATTCATCAAGTCGCCAATGTCCCACGAGACACGGTTGCCGAACAACGATTTCAATCCACGGTAGCGGCGGGCGAAGAACAAGCCCACATCCTCATTCAGGTCTTTGAGGTCTCCTTTTGTGCGTTGGTCGCCGGTGATTTTCAGCCGCCGCTTCGACGATTGTAGGTCTTGGTCGAACAACCGCTCCAAGCAGAGCGCGATGCCCAACAGGAAATCTTCCGTCTCGATAGGTGTGCCGAAAATGAACCTGTCCCACCTCGCTTTGAGGGACGGCTGTTCCTTGAGCTCGTTACGGTGCCTCCGGTAGAACTCTTCATCCTCTTCCTGTGCTTCCGTATAGTTCCTCGCGCTCAATCGGTTGAGGTAATCTCGCTCGTCCCCCGTCAGCAGGTCGGCCTCACGCTCTTCATAAAACTCAAGCGTCGCCTTGCCGAGATTGAATTTCTCCCTCTTCAGGCCGTCGAACAACGGCTTTATCATCTCCCACTCGCACTGAGCAAGGTCAGCCGCCTCCTTATTCCAGCCGCTGTTGGCGCGAATGAACACGTTGATGGTCGGATGGAGTTCGTCGGGGATGGCGTCCTTGACCTTCTCGAACGCAGCGACCAAATCGTCCTCCAACAGCAGGGCCTGAGTTGTCGTCTGCTTCACGAGGTAACAGCCGCGTTTCCTGATCGCTTGGGCGTAAAGCGCCTTCCACTTCGAGACGTGCCCAGAGGTTTTGTCGTTCAAGTTGCAGAAAAACGCGGTATCCTTCGGAACGCGTAGCGCTGGGAACGCAACGCCGAGCGCGAACAGTATCGGCTGCCCATCTTCAATTGCCCTCCGGGTTTGGAGGATGTACTCGGCGAAGCGGTCGAGCGCAAATGACCGAACTTCGAGCAAGCCTTCTAGCGCCTTCACCCATCGGTGTTTGTGCTGGTCGGTAATCGGCAGCCCTTCGGCAGCCAGCATCACCCAGAGATCGGGGTGGGTTCGGAGTTGCGGCGCACCGATGGGCACCAATTCCTTGAGCGACTGCTCTTCGTCATCACCGGTATTTGCCACAAGCAGCGCGGACTTGTTGCACGCCGCGTTGCGGAAATAGGTCGTGCGCTCATTGGTGAGAACTTCCGGGGGCAACCCGTGGCCTCCGACGAAATGAACAGGCAGTTTGATTTCGACCAGCTTCGACAGCATCGCATCCGCCAGAATCACCTTGGCGACCGCTGCTGTTTGGTCAGCCGTCAGGCAGTCGAGCAGGTAGCGGGCAACCCCGGTCGAATCGTCCTCGGTAAGACGGTCACGGAGGTAACAGGCGGCAACCTTGCCAATGAGTTCATCGCTGGTCATTGAGCCGCCAGGCGGTACGGGTTGACCACGTAAGCGCAGCCGTCCGAGACACGCCTCAGTAGCCCCACGCTAGCGAGGCGCTGTTCGAGTCGTCGCGAGTTCGCCTGAAACGCTTTCTTGTCGAACTCGTCTTTCGCCAGCACTCGCTCCGCATCCTTGTCGCCAAAGACAAGACCGTAACGACGGTACAGCTTTTCCAGGAACTGATGCAGTTCGATGCGCTTCTCGACATTGGCGAACAGCAGGGTCTTGAGCAGCGCGTCGGTCGGCGCGTAGCGCAGCTTCACGGTGCCGCGCTTCGAGACGAGTCCGATTTCACGGCCGTAGTTGCGATGGATGTTCGCGACGTGCTGCCGATGGCGTCGCATTGCGTCTTGGCGAAGACGCGCTATGAGCGCCTGCGGTTCGCTGGGGCCGTCAAAATCGGCCTCGTCGTCAGTACTTTCCTTCGGGCGCGGCCAACGCACCTTGTCGCGGAGAATCTTCCGGCATATCTCGAATGCACCGTTCTCGGTCAGCGCCTGCTGCCAATCCGGGGAGCTTTCGATGTTCGTGATGAACGCTTCGACAGCTTGCGCGGGCAGGAGGTTGTTTTCCTGATAGAGGTCACATGAAATCTCTCGCACGAGCGTCTTTCTCGGCGCGACGACTTCGCAGACGAGACTCAACGGTGCGTTCAATCCGAGAACCTGACGAGATACGCTAAGCTGATACTTGACCAGGTGGAGCCCGGCCAAGTTCACCAGATGCGGGAACACGTCAAATCCGGGGATATTCAGTCGCAGGATGGCAAGCCAGTCCTCGGCGAGTTCGTCGAAGCAGGGATGCCGTTCGTAAGGCAGGAACGCATTGGCCCTGTCCGCACTCACTTGCTCGTCGTCGGTCGGTTGGAGGCACTTGATGATGGAATCCCACGTCGGATCGGTCTTCCCCAACCGCGCCTCGAACGCAGCCAGCAACTCCTGTTTGTGCGGCGTGCGGCACAACATCAAGTAGAGCACTTCGCCCGTTCTGCCGAAGAAGCGCCGGTCGTTCGTGGTCGCGTTGTTGTCCAAGTCCTCGTAAAGGCAACCTTTGCCATAAGGGAAAACGAACTTGGATGTCCACCGCTTATTGCTGTTCACTTCTAGACTAGTCGAGCGAATCAGCGATACGACCTCGCAGAAGTCGTCGAATGTATGGAAGTGGACTTTGAGGTAGTCGAACTGGGCGTGCGCGATGCCGGTCGCCGACTTCATGCGTCTGAGCCACTCGTCCCAACCGTTGCTGTGGTTCGGATAGTTCAGCCGGACTTCCTCAAGATGCGGGTTGTTGAATAGAATGTTCCGTAGATAGAGCCGGTGAGCCGCTTTGTATTTCAGCGTATTCAGCCCGTTCGGTTCCTCGAAAGCGCGGCCCTTGTCAGCTTCGTGGTGAAAAACGTTCAGGAACTCCAGGAATACCATCCACGGTATCTGCTCGTCGTAGAGCCGATGTCCCCAAATCGCCTCGTCCACCCACATCGATGACGACTGGTCGAAGCTGTCTGGCGGCGGCAATGGTTCGAGAAGTGCGCTCATGGGACAATTTCAACGAACCTTGGGTCAGGCATCCCCTGCTCGGTCAGCGCGAGCAACTTCAAGCCGATGGTCGAGTCTACCGGAGCCCGCTCCTTGCCCTTGCGCTCCATGTACGCCGCGATGAGTTGACTCTTGAACGCCAGCAAATCCTCGTAGCACTCCTTCGAGAAGCTCGCCGGCAACGCCCCTTCCAAGGCGATGCGCGAAAGAAATTCGTACCGAATCAACGTGAGGTTGAAGTCCACCGAGATATCGGGTGCGAAGAAAACCGAGAGCACGACGCGCCCGTTCGACCCGTCGTAGCGGAGAATGACTTTCTCTCCCTTGCTCGGCTCGACAGAGACGTGCTCCAGGAGGATGCGGCTAACTTTGGCCTGCGAGTAGTTTCCACTGGTCGCCAAGTAAAGCTCGCGATCGCTATTGATGAGCATCCCGGTGAACACGCGATTCAGCCCTTTCACGAGCCGCAACAGAATCGGGCGCTTCATCACCGCGCCCTTCTTGAGAACCTCCACGACGTATTCGAGATATTCCCCGGCGAACTTGAAGACGGTGAGTTCCCACAGATTGAGCTCGAACTCCGCTTCCTTTGGTACTTTGAAGAACAAGCCGCGCCGTTGGCTGATCAACATCTGCAAAAACTCCTGCGACTTCTCTTCACTCTCGTTCGTCCCCTCGATGTATTCCAGTTTCGCTCCATAGAAACGGTCATCAGCGCCGTAGAACAGGTCGTTGGCAATGAACTTGTCGAAGTAGGCTCCCAGATGCTCGTCTCCTTGGCCGAAGATGAGGATGTTGTCCACGCGGTTCGACGTTTCGTGGCCGATTTGGAAACGATCCAAGTAGTCGAAAATGGTAATCGTCTGGCGCCGGATTTCAGAAAGGTTTCCGCCGAAAATATTGTTATAGAGGCTGGCCTTGGAAACCGTACCGCTCGCGATGACCTTCGGTACATCTGTCGGAACCATTAGATGGTCTTTCACGTCGGGATGGCCGAGCACCGAATTGGTGAGCAGGAGAAGGATTTGCCGAATCGGGACGTGCAACCCGTTGTAGTCACACAGTTCGAGTAACGAACGCAGCCGAGACCGCACCAGCGCTGTTTGAAGCAACTCGTAGTTGTATCGAATCGGACACTTCGGACCGAAAAAGTCGTTCTCGGCCGGCACGTTTTCCTTTAGTTCGTCCCAGCCGGGATGTTTTAGAAACGCCTCGATCGCCCGGTCGAACAACTCGGCGGAACTGGCGCGGCTCAGATTGAAGAACTTCAGCCTCACGCCGGACTTTTCCTGGCGGTCTTCGACAAGCAAATCCTCGAACACCTGCCGCGCCCGCTTCACATCCTCCGTCTCCCTCAACCGTCGCCACGACTCGACGAGTTGTCCGTCGTTTGCTGCGATGAGGAAAATCTCGTCGGCCTCCGGATTAAAGAGCGAATGGCAAAACTTTTGAAGCAACTCTTCCTTTTCCGGTTCCCAAGCCGCGCCCTGCTGCGGCGCCCAACCACTCAGGTCGCGGATGAAATGAATCTTCACCGACCTAAAGAGGCTTCGGTCGTCCGACTCCGGCCACGCCGTACGGTCTTTCGGGTAGTGGGACTTGATGGTCAGGTAAGGACTGTCTGACGCCCACTGCTCATCGCTTCCCTTGAGCGCCTTCCATACTTGACGACACAGGTGCGTCTTCCCATCGCCAGCAGTGCCGGTGAGAATCACGGAAACGGGGTCGGTGGTGGCGTGGTCGAAGCAGTTGATGATTTCGGCCTGCGCCGGGTGCTCGAAGTCGATGGGCGCAATTCCCTGCCGCCGAGCCGATCGTTGAATCGTCTCGTCGTACATATTGTCATTCCGGGGCACTGGCCCGTAATGACGGACAAACTGAATCCATCTCATGAGCGTCAAATATTCTTTATTTAACCTCTTCCTTCTTCCAGCAGTGCCAGCAATCGAGGGATTCGCTCTTCCACAATCTGGCGCGGAATCTCGCGTCCGGTCTTGAGCTCGAACGTGGGGTCATTCTGCAGATCTCGAAGTAGGGCGTCGCACAATTTGTTGAGAAAACGGGGCGTCTTTGATGCGGCCGACTCAATCAGAAGGTCAAACGCATCATTGGCAAATGGGAATGTTGGAGAGCACTTCCGGTCGTCAACACGGTGGTATTTGAGCAACTCTAGTAAATAGTCCTTCATGTCATCTACATCGGGCTGCTGGAAAACCACGTGTTGGTTCACCCGCTGCATAAGCGCCTGTCCAAGGACGTTCTCAATGGCCGGCAGGTCTTCTGGTTCACTGAAGGTAAAATTAAGCATTAGCGTCATGTGATAGTTGGTACTGTCGATGACCTCTCGAAGCGCCTGCGTGAAGGGCAAATAGTACCTTGTCGGAAAGTAAACGAGGTCTTCCATCTCATCGACCCAAAGCACGATTCGACTTAAAGCCTCGCGCTCTTCCGATTGTCCGTGAATTAGAAGATGCAGCACCCCGACAATTGCCAACGCAAATTCGTGCTCGTTTGCCAACCGTTTCGCTACGCCCAGTTCTCGGAGCTCCTTGGCGGTTCCGCCACCAAGCAAGAACGTCTTTGTGGGAAGGAGATTGTCATCATTGATCCTTGAAAGCGCGGTTGCTATATCCTCAGAGCCAGTTGCCGCAAGGAGCCTTGCGAACAGCGCATTGACGTCTCCAAGCACCCGAAGATTATGGGACGCTTGGGCGATCTGGCGGAAGGTGATGGCATTAAATAACCTATTGGAAAAATCAGCAAATGCCTTTTGCGGTTGTTTAGGAGACTCAATTACGATGGGGGTGAATCGAATGTAACTGCCAACAGCCTTCCGTCGAGACGCATACTTCGCGGAGAAGTATCGTGCCGCATGGGTCTTTCCGGCACCAAGACGGCCTCGATTCAGCACGCATAGACGTAAGTGCTCAGAACTGGAGCGATCAAGAATGGTTTGAAACTCACGTTTCAGATTTTTAAACCCAAACCACGGTGTTTCGTCTTGGCCACCGGGCGTCACCGGAAACGCATTATCTTTCAGATTAAATTTTTCAAACATCTTCAGTCCCTCCAGCAGTCAACAACCTTCTGAATCAACCTGAGACTGGTCACGCTGTTGGATTGCTTCAGGATAATGTTGGACTTCTCAGTCTCGGTTTTGTCGCGCCACTTTGTCGCCCCCGCTGCATAAACGTCACGGAGAGCGCCTCTAACGGTTTCAAAATTGGCTTTACGCTCTTTGAGGAGAACTGCCCCCACATACAAAATGACGTCCGCCGATGTCCACACGTTAATGCCCGGAAAAGACCGTCGCATTGAATTCAAGAAGGCGTTGGAAGCCTTTTGGTCGTCAGTCACAAAAATCGCATGGCCAATTGTTCTCGTGAGTAACAACTCAAGAGCTACTCGCGCATTGCCGTGCTCGCCTGCATCTTTTACGCCGAATGTTGTAGGAGGGGTGCTGTAGAAAGGCCCAATAACATTTTTGTCATCCGTAAGAGTGGAAGGGGAATATGTTCGAGTACTCAAAAATGAGTTCCAATAGGAAACTTCTCGACTTGAGACAAGATTAGCGTGTCGCTGCAATTCCTCTCGAATCGTTTGGCAAACGTGAACATCAAAAAACCGCCGCATGTAGAAGAGAATATCTCGATTTCCAAGCTCGATGGCATCGAGATTAATGATGCTACACGTATCGAGAACACAAACGGCTCTCCTAAAATGCTGCATAACCATTGGCTAAGTGGGTTCCTTTCGTTGGCGAACTATGAAGGATTGGGTCGGACGAGAGGCGAACTGAATCTTGTAAAGGTGGTTACCACATTCGACAGTTGTTGCGGGAGTTAGCCTTTGCTTTTTCTTTACGAACATCAAGAGCAACGGGGTATGAAAACACAATAAGAAAAGGAGGAAGTCACTGCATCTGATTTTGGCCAATGTCGGTTCTAGAACAAGCCGCTCGAAAGCGCCGCCAAGTGCGGAACAAATATCGTTCACAGCCGAAGCTGGTTCCCCCTTTCCGACTGCCGAGCAGTAGTTAAGGGAAAATGCCAAGAGGTGTGACTCAGTTGGCACTGTTGTCTTCGTAAATTCTTCTAACCAGTCCCGATGTTCTTTCTTAGCACCAAGCCCCGTATTGGCAGAGGGAGCAGCTTCCAGAATGTCCAAATCAGCCAACCAATTCAATTTTGCCGACACCAAATGCTCTGCGTAAGACGTGGGATTTTTCCAATTCCGAATCGCGATGATTCTGTCTTTAACCAATCTAGTGAACCGTGTGCTTGCAGAGCTTGACGCAGCATCCCCAAGTACAGATAGGAGTTGAGTTTGGTACTCGCGTTGTATCGAGATCGGTCGCGCCTTTCCTTGTAGCAACGAACGAGCGATTGCGGATAGCCCAAAGTAATCGGTGGCCAGAAGAGAATGGAAAAAGAACGCTTTCGAGGAGCTGGTTAATGGGTAGGGATGAGCGGTATCCGGACGAACTGCCTCAAGTAGAAATAGCCCTCGTCCTGTAAGGTTAAAAACCGACCCTTGACGAACCAAAAAGCGAAGCTCAATGGCAGCGTCGAGGTAGTGTTTGACGCTGGAGGCGTTTCGCGTGAGATGCCCAGAGTCAAACCCGTTGCTATTGAGATTCCTTTTTAGATCAGCAAGCTCCTCAGTTGAGGGCGAGAGAAGTAGAGACTCAATCTTTCTGCCCTCGGCGACCTGCCCAAGAATATAGATTATGCAACCGAGACGCCTCGACTGAGTGCTTACAGACACGACGCCACAGTTACTATCAAACCAAAGCGGTGACGGGGATACGAAACCGGTGAAGAGTTCCGACGCGAGATGAGCGGTGACGTTCACGTCGGCGACGCCCTTCCGTTGAAAGAGAAACTGATTCGACATGCCAAGTGTGTTGTCATAATTGGCAAATCAGACACGCCTTCGGCCCGTCGTCTTCCTCCTCCATACCCGCCAAAACCTCGACGAGCCTTTTGTTTCCTCGGCTCGCCCTTTTTCGTTCCTCGAACTCAGCAGAGCGGCGCTTGATTGCCGCAATGTTCTCCGGCTTCCGAAGTTCACTCAACGGCATCCCTTGAACCCATGTGAACGTCTTGTCAGGGTCATCGGTGATTTTCTCGTACTTCTGTGCGGCCTCGAACTGTTCAGGATGCGCTTCAAGTAGGCGCACCCATTCAATCGGGCGTTGGAAAAAGCAGAAGTAGCATCCCGAGTGCGTCCGACCCCATTTGAGGTAAGGCGGCATCCCGATGCCGCTATCCTCTAGAATTTTCATCACGCCCGCGTACCCGATGCCATCCTCCTTGAACGGGAATGTCGCTTTGATGTTTGGCTTGGTGCTGATGTAGCCAACCCGATCTTCGTCGGCCCGGAGGCCCACGTAACTGACGACCGGTTCATCTCCGACGTATTCCTCGAACGGTTTGAGTTTGAGCATCTTCGTACACCAGCGCATCTGCGGCGACGGAAGGTAGCCGCCGAACACGTCGAGCCAGTGGTCGAATCCGGCCTTGGCGTTTAGGCGCACGATTTTCTTGCCCAAGAACGCCTCGACACGATTCAGATACTCATACGTCTCGGTCAACTCCTTGTCGGTGTCGCAGAAGACGTACTCCATGTCGCTTACGCGGTCGCGCATGTAAAGGGCCAGAGCGGTGCTGTCCTTCCCGCCGGACATGCAGAGAATGTGTCGCGTCGGTTTGCTCATGAGCTTGATTTCCTTTCCTTTTCCAAGTTCACCCAAATTGCCCGCGATGCCGCCGCCAGGCCAAGGCGTCTGTCCGTGGTCAACAGAACTTCAAACTGCGTCTGCAGATCCCGCAGTTGACCTTCTTCGTCAGCGGTGAAGTGAACCACCTGTTCGTGCTCAACGCCGTTGGCTTGAGTTATCGCGAGCCGAATGCCCACGGCGTTCCTGGGCGACCTGCCTGCGGCAAACACGATGCTTTCGACACGATGAAATCTTGTGGCGCATTGGGCGAGCTCGTTGTTGAAGGTGTCCTCCTCCGCGTCGTGCCACTTGGACGGCGGTTTGAGCGCAAGGTAACTGCCGAGCGATTCAAGCCAGTCGGCCTCTGGCAGGTTGTTGTCCATCAGCCGCAGGCAGAACGCACGCAATTTGGGTTCCGTGACGGCGAGCACAATTTGTTCGGCGCGGGCCGCGAGCGCCGTCCTGAACTGCCGGAACGTGCCGGGCAGGTCGAACGCCTCACGGAGGTCTTTTCTCAGCCGCTCCTGCAATTCGGGAAACGCCGCCCTCAAATCGTCGAGCGCAACCTTCAAAGCCTTCACGAAGGCCCGGACGGGCTTGCTGGCAGTCGCATCCGGTGGAATCGGCTCGAAGCCGCACGCTTTCGGCAAGTCGGTGAATAGGAGCTTTGCGGGTTCTCGGGCGCTGAGGATGATGTCGCGCACTGCAAGCGCGGTAGGTGGGAGCTTCTTCGTGTTCAGCACTTGGGCTGGAAGTTGCGCGACGAACACGCAGAGTTTCTTCACCACGTCAAGCAGTTCGACGTCGCGCTCGTCCGGCGCTTTAATTTCCAACACGGTTAGGAGCCGTGCGAAAAGTTCGGCGCGGACGCCTTCAATCTTGCAGTACTGGATGTCGAATCGCTCCGGAGCCTTCGTGAGCACGAGCATCGCTTCACCATTGAGTTCGCGCAGGAAGGTGCCATCTTTGTAGAACGCCATATCATTTTCATGTGCGATGGCGAACACCGTCAGCAGCAGCGGAATGATTCCGTCGCGGACGCCGTAGGGCGGTTTCCGCAGTTCAGCAAACAGCCTGACCATGTTGACGCGACTGTCCGGTTCCTTCTGCACGATTTCCCGAATCCGCCCGAGAGCCGGAAGGACACCGCACTTCTCGTCGGTCTTTTGATGCGGCTCGCCGATGCGCCATGCGTTGCCGTGTTTCTGGTGCAGCCCGGTGTTCTTTAGCACCGAGAGATACATGCTCATTTCCGGCGGCTTTTTGGTGGGAATCATCCCCAAGAACTCTGCGCCCCCGTCAGTGAACATTCGTTCGATGAGCCGCATTCGCGCCGCAGCCGCCGCCGAACTCAGGTTGCGGCGATTGACGAGTTCATTGTGGATGCGCGGAGCGAGTTTGTATGTCCTGTCGAAGATGCGAGACAGAAACGAGAGAAGCTCACGACCATCTATTATTTTGAGCGGACGGCCCTCATGAAACCATTCGAGCATCATCTGCCCGGTGAGTTGCTTGAAGCCGATGTAGCTTTGAATCCGCTTTTCCAACTGCAAACGCGCAGCTGCCTTCTGCCGTGATACTTCTTCGCGAGCGAACTTATCGGCGTTCAGTTCGAGCGTGTTCGTGGAAACCCACTCCCATCGCTGAACCTCTTGCACCAGACTGGCCAAATTATTCAGCGGTTGAGGAACGGCCACGAGCCAATTTGAGTGTTGCCTGAGTGTGGGGTGTTTCGCGAACTCCAACGCGGCTTCCTGCTCGGTTGGCGTTTCACAGAGCGGCACGATAATGAGTCCATCGGCGTCCGTTGGGTTCTGTTCGAGCAGGCCCGCCAACTCCATCACCGAGCAGTAACGCACATCCCAGTGGCGTAGATTGCCCGTCTCGATGTAATGACGTCGGGCAACTACGGGACGGGATTCGAGAGAGTCCTTGATTAGGCCAGCGACACGCTGCGGCGTGTCGATGGCGCGCCGCGCGTCGTCGTACGCCTTTTCGAGGTCAACAGACGTGTGCGGCCACAAGCTGAGGCCACGCGCCCGACCGCGGTCGTAGAGGACGCGCTTGCCCTTGTGGAGCTTTTCAAGCGCAGTACGGACATGCTTTTGCTCTGTGTGGTCAACACCGGCTAAAGCGGAGACGACCGATTCCTCGGTCGGTAATAGATCGCCATCGTTGAGCAGGTTGAGGATGCCAACCGTCTTGAGAGCTTTGACGTGGAGTTCGTCCTCCGTTGCGAAGCTCTCGATCACGGAGTCGATAAGGTTCCAATGGCTACGGTAGCTCTGTACAGCGAGGCGATGACCGAAGTTCGTCCGCACGTAGTCGTAGAAATTGTGCAGCCGATACAGCTTACCTTCTTCAAGGAGCTTCTCCGAAAACGCCTGCAAGCCGAATGGCTCATTGGAAAGCAGGAAGCTGAAAAGCGAGCGCTCGTTTTGCCCAAATCGCCGGAAGGTGCGAATCAAAACCGGCAGCACGGCGGGATGGAGCGGGTAAAGCCGAGTCGCCAAATCAAACAGCGACTTTGCCGGGGCGGAGCCGAACCAACCCAGATCGAGGCTACGCTCCATCGCTTGTATCAACTCATGAGACTGCGCTTTTGGGATTTCGCGTGTGGTGACGTCGATGGCCGACGCAATTACGTTGGCGATTTGCTCGACCGGCTGATTGAATACGATCTCTTCAAAGCGTCCCGCCACCTTTTCCCATTCGCGTTGCGCCGGCTGGTTCAAATAGTCGGCGTAAGCGTTGAATCCCTGGTGCAGCAGGCTGATGACGAAAAAGGGCTCGCTGCCGCTACGCGAGGCCGCTTCGGCGAGACGTTGCAGGAGGAACACGTCCTGCCGCTGCGGGTGCAGCGCGGCGAACTCCAAGAACTTTCCAAGCTCGTCGAGGATCAGGAGCAGCCCCTTGCCTTTCGAGTCCGCGATAATCCGGGAATTAACTTCGAGGACGAGTCGGAAGACTTGATCGTCGGTCGGCTCCAGTTTCGCATCGAGCAGACGCTGCACTTCCAGAGCGAGCTTCAACTTTGTCCCGCGCCCGTAAATCTGGCTGAGTGTGCGGTGCAGCGATTTCAGTATGGACGTGCCCAATGCCTGACGCGAGCAGGTTGCTAACGCGGGAACGAAGTTCGGACGCGGCACTCCGAACTGGTGGAAGTCGACGACCTTGCGAATTTGCGACGGGAATTTGTTCGAGTGGCCCGAAAACCAATGCGCGAGCAGCAGCGCGAAGCTAGACTTGCCACAGCCGTAGTCGCCCGTCATGCGCCATGCCCGCTGACCAGAATGCGACTTCAGGCCGCTCGCCACGCGCTTCAAGCACGAACGAGTGAAATCCGTTACGACGTAGCCCGACAAAACGCCGGGGTCTTCAAAATCCCGCTCAAGATGCGCGGACCGCAAGAAGCGGCTTCGGATTCTGAACAAGTCACCAATCGTCTTCTCAGACATGATTTGCACCAACCAAATAAATCTCCCTGAGCAACTCGATGCTGTCCCGGTCGCCGTACTTTTGAATCTGTTGTTGGGTCGCCGTTTCGTTGTACTTGAGGAACCCGTTCGTTTGCTGAGCCAAAGCGTCAATTCGTGTGCGAATGTCTTCCTCCGGGAGTTTGAACACCTGACCGGGACTGCCGTGACCGTGCGCCACCTCCCGCAGTGTCAGAGTCGATTCCGTGGCGTGACGCTTCTGCCAAAACTCGTTCAGGCAGTACACGAACAGTTCAGGCGTAATGTCGGGTTTCTCCTCACGACGGAAACCGTAAATCGTTTCGCGTTTTCCGGATGAGCGGTCGAGTTCGCGCTCTCCGACTTTGATGATGAGTTCGAGTTCGACGAGCGGGCAATCGAGGTTGTCCTCCTGAACTTCGCCTTTGCGGCCACGAGTGGGGACGTACGTGTGAAGGAACGTGTCAAAGTGCTGTTCCAACGTCACTGCCGAGAGGCGGTTCTCCTGCTTCTCCGCCTCCTTCTTCAACGCCTTGAGAATCGCGCTAGGCACAAGTTCAGGCTCCTGCCAGCGGTTAAGCAGGTAATCCCACGCCAACAGCGGGCTCTCGATTTCGGTGGACAGATTCCAATGAATGAGCCAAAGGGTGCGAATGTCTTCGAGAAACGGGTCGAGGGCGCCCTCGCTAAGCAGTGTGGTTCCGAACTCCGTGAGCAGATGTCCCCCACCCTTCGCCCCGGCGGTCGTCACGCCAGCGACTTGCGACCAGAAGCGGATGCTGCGAACCATGTTTTTTCCTACGCCCAAATCGACCATCGCAGCTGCTTCATCCGAAAAAAGTCTTGGGTTCTCGCTCAGACCGCGCACGGCTTTGGGCAGCCACGTATAGCGGCACGGAAACGTCTCGTGACCTGAAATACGATAAGTCTTTTCCATCGTCAGTGAATCTCTGCAAACCTCAGGCATTTCTGGGTATCTCGTTGCGTCTCGTGCTCATGGTCGTTTTCGCTGTATTCCTCCACCTTCGCGAGCATGCAATGGAACGTGTCGGCGGTAATGCGCTTGTCGCGGGCGAATTCTTTTTCCGGCTTGCGTACCTGATTCAGATCCTTGAGGCCATTTTTGCCGCGAGCATCGTTGCATTTGCCGCAGCGTCCCCTCCAGCATCTCCACGATGGCCAGAATTTCTACGCGCGTGTCGGTGCAAACGACGGAGATCGGCTTTGTACGTTCAGCAGGAGGCAGTGACAGAGCTGCGTCAAACACCAGCGAACCCAGCATCGCACTGTCCTTGCCACCGCTAAACCCAACTAGCCATGGCCGGGTGTCCTCCAAATAAAGCTGGCGCAGGGATTTCTTGATGTCTTGATATGCGGTGGCTGCCATTTGGGTGAGTATACCTGCCTAAGGGTTTTCAAGAGCGGCCTTCGACGCGTCACTAGGGCGAGGCTGGACCCGGATTTCAAATGGTCTCCTAGAATCTCAGCAAAACCGCTGATGGCGTTCCTTGCAGGTAGCGAGCACCTCGTCCGGGTCGCGCAGCCACCAGTTTCTAGAGGAAAAAATCTCCACTTCGTGGAAGCCGCGGTAGCCCGCGGCCTCGACCCAGGAGCGGACGAGGGGAATGTCGATTACGCCGTCGCCCATCATGCCCCGGTCTAGGAGCAGGTCTGCGGTCGGCACCAGCCAGTCGCAGATATGGAAGGCAAGCAGGCGTTTGTCGCCGGCGCGCTCGATTTCAGCCTTCAGTTGCGCATCCCACCAAACGTGGTAGACATCCAGCGCGATCCCCAGGCCGGTCCCGTTTTTTCCGACGAGCTCATCGCACAGGTCGTTCGCCTGTGCCATGGTATTGACGCAAGCCCGGTCCGCCGCGTACATCGGGTGCAGCGGCTCGATGGCGAGCGGCACGCCGCAGCCGCGGGCGTGATCGAGCACCGCCCCGATGCCGTCGCGCACCTGCTCGCGCGCCCCGGCGAGATCTTTCGACCCGGATGGGAGTCCGCCCACCACCAGCACCAGGCACCTGGCTTCCAGCGTGGCGGCGTCCTCGATCGCGCGCAGGTTGTCCTCGATTGCCGCGCGCCGCCCCTGCCGGTCCGCCGCCGGGAACATGCCGCCGCGGCACAAGCCGGTGACGGTGAGCCCGTGCGCGCGGATCATTTTCGCCGCCTCCTTCGCGCCGAGTTCGGCCAGCTTGTCGCGCCAGGGCGCGATGCCGCGTATGCCGCGGCGCGCGCAACCCTCGATCATCTGGCGCAGGCTCCACTTCTCCCGCACCGTGGCGGTATTGAGCGAGAGCAAGTCCGGATCGGGTGGCTGGCTCATGAATTTCAGTAGATCCCGTTAACGGCCAGAAGCTGCTTCATGCGCGCGCAGGCGAGTTCCGGATCGCGCAGCAGCCCGGCCGCGTCGGCGAGGCGGAACAGCTCGGCCAGATGCAGGATGGAGCGCGCGCTTTGCTGGCCGCCGACCATGACGAAATGGTCCTGATGGCCGTTGAGCCAGCTCATGCACACCACGCCGGTCTTGTAGTAGCGCGTCGGCGCGCCGAAGATGTGGCGCGACAGCGGCACCGTCGGCGCGAGGATTGCGTGGAAGGTCCTGCGATCGTTTTTCGCCAGCGCCGCCAGTGCCGCCGAAGCGGCCGGCGCGATAGCATCGAAAATCCCCAGGAGCGCATCGGAATGACCCGCGCTGTCGCCTTCGATCAGCTCGGCATAGTTGAAATCGTCGCCAGTGTACATGCGCACGCCTTTTGGCAGGCGCCGGCGCATGGCGATTTCCTTGTCGCGGTCGAGCAGGGAAATCTTCACCCCGTCCACCTTGCCCGCGTGGCGGGCAATGACCTCGAGCGCGACCTCCATCGCCTGCTGATGATCCGCATGTCCCCAGTATCCGGCGAGCGCCGGATCAAACATGTCGCCCAGCCAGTGGATGATCACCGGCTCCCTCACCTGGCCGAGTATGCGGTCGTAGACCTTTTGGTAATCGTCCGGCGACCTGGCCACGCGCGCCAGCGCCCGGCTGGCCATCAGGATGATGCGCCCGCCGAGGGCTTCGATCGCGCCGACCTGCTCTTCGTAGGCGCGGATCACGTCGTCCAGGCCGGTGGCGGCGTCCGCGGCGATCTGGTCGGTGCCGGCGCCGCTTGCGAGCAGCGCGCCGGCGCAATCGCGGCTCGCCTCGATGGAGCGGCGAATGAGTTCGAGCGAGGTGTTCCAATCCAGGCCCATGCCGCGCTGCGCCGTGTCCATGGCTTCGGCCACGCCCAGCCCCAGCCCCCACAGGTTACGGCGGTAGGCGATGGTCGCGTCCCAGTCGATGGCGCAGCCCTGCCACGGATCGACCGGCGCCAGCGGATCGGCGACCACGTGGGCGGCGGAATAGGCGACGCGATTGAATGCGCCGGCGGCTTTGCGCGGAAAATTGCGCGGGGCGGAAAGCCTGAAGTGTTCCAGCCGCCCGCCCGCCGCCGGCAATTTGATGCTCACGCTCAATTTCTCGGGTGCATTCATTGGTTCGTTGTTCGTGGTTCGTGGTTCGTTGTTCGTGGTTCGTGGTTCGTTCTATTGACACGCGCCTCAGGCCTCACGCGTCGAGCTTGGGCACGTCCACCCAGCGCCGCTCGGCCCAGCTTTTCAGTGCGCAGTCCACCAGCTGCACCCCCTTCGCGCCCTCGAGCAGATCCCATTTGAACGGCGTGCCGTCGAACAGATGGCGGATGAACAGCTCCCACTCGACCTTGAACGCGTTGTCGTAGGCGGCGTTGGAGGGCACTTCCTGCCAGGTGTCGAAAAAATCGATGCTCTGCGGCACGTCGGGATTCCATACCGGCTTGGGCGTGTTCACCCGCGCCTGGCTAAAACAGCGCTGCAGCCCGGCCACCGCCGAGCCATGCGTGCCATCGACCTGGAAGGTCACCAGGTCGTCGCGGCGCACGCGCACGGCCCACGAGCTGTTGATCTGGGCGATCACGCCGCCCTCCAGCTCGAAGGTGGCGTAGGCGGCATCGTCGGCGGTGGCCCGGTACTTCCGGCCTTCCTCGTCCCAGCGCGCTGGGATATGCGTCGCGCCCATGCAGCTGACGCTTTTCACCTCGCCGAACAGGTTGTCGAGCACGTAGCGCCAGTGGCATAGCATGTCGAGAATGATGCCGCCGCCGTCTTCCTTGCGATAGTTCCAGCTCGGCCGCTGCGCCGCCTGCCAGTCGCCCTCGAACACCCAGTATCCGAATTCGCCGCGCAGCGACAGGATTTTTCCGAAGAAGCCCGCATCGCGCAGCATCTTCAGCTTCAGCAGGCCGGGCAGCCACAGCTTGTCCTGCACCACGCCGTGCTTGATGCCGGCTTTTTTCGCCGCGCGGTAAAGGTCGAGCGCCTCGGCCAGCCCGGTCGCCACCGGTTTCTCGCAGTAGATATCCTTGCCCGCCGCGATCGCTTGTTTCAGGATGGTCGGCCGCAACTGGGTCGAGGCTGCGTCGAAGAACAGCCTGTCGTCCTGGTTCGCCAGCGCCGCATCCATGTCGGTGGTCCAACGCGCTATGCGGTGCGCACTGGCCAGGCGCTCCAGCTTGTCGGCGCTGCGGCCGACGAGGATGGGGTCGGGCATGACCCGCGTGCCATCGGCCAGCACCACCCCGCCCTGATCGCGTATCGCGCAGATCGACCGGATCAGGTGCTGGTTGGTGCCCATGCGCCCGGTCACGCCGTGCATGATGATTCCAAGTCGCTTTTCGGCCATGCTCTTACACTCCAAAAGTTTCTTTCATTGCGCGTTCATTCCATTCCGAGGAGCTTATAAATGTGTCGGGTGTAATCGCCGAACTCCTTGTCGGTCTTCATGTCGAGCGTGCGCGGATGCTGCAGTTTGATGGCGATGTTATCGGCCATGCGCGCCGGCCCCGCCGTGAGCACCACCACGCGCGTGCCCAGGAACACCGCTTCGGCAATGCCGTGGGTAACGAAAATGATGGTCTTCTGGCTTTCTTTCCAGATGCGCAGCAACTCCAGGTTCATTTTCTCGCGCGTAAGCGCATCCAGCGCGCCGAACGGCTCGTCCATCAGGATCAGCTTCGGGTCGTGGACGAGCGCGCGGGCAATAGCCGCGCGCTGCTGCATGCCGCCGGAGAGTTCGTACGGGTATTTGTGCTCGAAGCCCGACAACCCCACCAGATCCAGCAACTGCATCGCCCGCTCGCGGCTCGCCGCCAGCGGCAGGCCGAGGATCTCCGCCGGCAGCAGCACGTTCTCGAGGATGCGCCGCCATTTGAGCAGCAGCGGCTGCTGGAACACCATGCCGACGTCGCGCGCCGGGTCGAACGGGTGCGTGCCCGATCCGATCCTGACCTCGCCGCCGTCGTGACCGTGCAGGCCGGCGAGGATTTTCAGCAGCGTGGTCTTGCCGCAGCCCGAGGGCCCGACCAGCGCCACCAGCTCGCCCGCCATGACATCGAAGCTCGCGTCGGATATGGCCAGGTACTCGGCGTCGCGCCGGCGGTAGAGCTTGCGCACGCCGGACAGATGAATGAATGGCTCAGCCACCTGTGCAAATCTCCTTCATTCGTCGGGCCCCGCGCGCTCGTGCCAGGCTGCACGGAAGCTTGTTCCCATTATTAACCAATTGGTTACATTAAACACGATGTCCGGTGCCGGGTCAAGAAAACCGCGGCTGCGCTGCTATTTCGACAGGTAGCCCAGCACCAGCTCGGTCATGTGCGCCAGACGTTGCGTCAGTGCGCGCGCCTGCATCAGGTCTTGCCCGAAGATCGTCGACAGCGTGTGGTTATTGGACAGGTAAAAATAGCCGAGCGCGGCGATCGAAATGTAGAGCTGCACCGGATCGACGCCGCGCCTGAATACGCCGGCGCGCTGGCCGCGCTGGAGCAGGCTTTCGAGCATCGCCACCAGCGGCGAGTGCAGGGCCTGGATCTCTTTCGACTTCTTCAGGTGCCGGGCGCGGTGCAGGTTCTCGCTGTTCAGCAGCGTGATGAACTCGGGGTGCGCGAGGTAATATTCCCAGGTGAACCGGATCAGGCGCCGCATGCCTTGGGCCGGGGCTAGATCGGTGAGCTTGAGCGACTGCTCGGCCCTGCGAATGTGCTCGTAGGCCGATTCCAGCGCCGCCAGGAACAGCGCCTCCTTGTTGCCGAAATAATAATAGATCATGCGCTTGTTGGAGCCGGCGCGCGCGGTGATCTGGTCGACGCGCGCCCCGCCCAGGCCGCGGCGCGCGAACTCGACGCGCGCTGCCTCGAGGATGCGGGCGCGGGTGCGCTCGGGGTCGCGCCGAACGCGTTCCGGGGCCTTGGCCGCCTTGGTGCCGCCCGCCTTCGATTTTTTCTTTTTCGTCATGATGAAATTTTTATCCAAACGGTTAATAATTGCAAACACTGGATTTTTTTATGGAGAGAACATGGCCGCCCCGAAAATCAAGACCACCGTCGTCGGTTCCTATCCCATTCCCGATTGGCTCGCCGCCAATCCCTCCGAACAGGCGCTCGCCGACGCCATGCGCGTGGTCATCGCGACACAGGAGCAGGCCGGCATCGATGTCGTCTGCGATGGCGAACTGTACCGCTTCGACATCAACCACCCGGAAACCAACGGCATGATCGAGTACTTCGTGCGCCCGATGGCCGGGGTGCGGCGCGAAATCGGCTTCGAGGAGCTGATCGAATACCGCAAGGCGGGCGGCATGCAGTTCCGCGCGCGCCCACCCGGCGTCGTTGACCGCCCCCTGGGCAGCGGCACGCTCGACCTGCCTTCGGCCTGCGCGCGGGCCAAGGCGCTGGCGACGAAACCGCTCAAGTTCACCGTCACCGGCCCGCACATGCTCGCCAAAACCCTGCTCAACAAGCATTACCGGGACACGGCCGAACTGGCGCACGCCATCGCCGACGTGCTCGCCCTGCAGGTGCGGCACGTCGACGCCGACGTGGTGCAGGTCGACGAGGCCAACCTGCCCGGGCATCCGGACGAATGGAAGTGGGCGGCCAGCGCCATCAACCGCGTGCTCGACGCGGTGAAGGGCAAGCCCGCGGTGCACCTTTGCTTCGGCAACTACGGCGGCCAGTCGATCCAGAAAGGCAATTGGGCGAAGCTGATGGATTATCTCAACGCCCTGCACGCCGATCACGTGGTGATGGAGTGCGCGCACCGGCCGGCGGAGGAGCTTGCCGTGTTTCGCGACCTGCGGCCCGAGATCGGCCTGGGTCTGGGGGTGGTCGACGTCAAGCGCACCGAAGTCGAGTCGGCCGAAGAGATCGCGCGCGCGATCGAGCGGGCGGAGAAGACGCTAGGCCCCGGGCGGGTCAAGTACGTTCACCCCGACTGCGGTTTCTGGATGCTCAAGCGCAACATGGCCGACGGCAAGATCCGCGCGCTGGTGCAGGGGCGCGACCTGTTCGAGGGGCGGAACCCAATTTAGTTTCGCAACCGTATTCCGTCACCTCTCCGGGTGATCGAGATGGTTAAAATCCGCGTCCGATGCTTCGTTGCAGAACGTCAATGACAGGACTCGACTGTATGAGAGGCGCGCTGAAGGTCTCAGTTCGACCCACTTCAGATCGTCAGCCACGTCGTCTTGAAGGTCCGCTTTTCGGCCAATGCTGCCGCTCGCTCTTTGCAGATCAGGATGATCAGAACTGCCGGGGCGAGCGTCCGGTCCCGGAAAACGCCAGGGTCTGGACCCGACCCATATCGGACGAATGGTCGAGCAGCCGTGCAAGGACTTCGGCGGTTATGGCGGCAGTCAGGACCGAGCAGCAAGGTCTACAAGCTCTTGCACCTCTCCCACCTGGTCCTTTACCAGCCAGTGTGTAAGATCCCCGCTTGATACCACGGCGAGCACCCTGCCGTTTTCCACAATCGGTAGGTGCCGAAAGCGCCGCTTGGTGACAACCTCCATCGCCTCGCCAACAGTCGTCCTCGGCGGAATGCATATTGGGTCCTTCGTCATTACCTCGGAGATTTTCGTGCTGACCGGATCAAGGCCAGCACCCAACACTTTATTCAGCGCATCCCGCTCCGTGAAGATGCCAACCAATCTTTCTCCATCCATGACGATCAGGGCACCGATCTTCTCGGTGGTCATTTTGTGCACGCACTCCGTGACAAGGGTATCGGGCCCAACGGAGTGGATTGCTTCACGCGCCCCGAACAATCTTCCTACTGGAGCCCTGCGCTTGTCGCGCAATCTCATGAAATACGCGTAAAAGGCGACGACAATCACGAACAAAAGGACTGCGTACAACACCACTGTGTTGATGGCCGTCTGTAACTGCTCCAACTGCGCAGCGAACGCCGCGGTTGGAAGCAGTGCGAGACCAATACCGATGCCCGATTTATGAAGAAGCGTTCTCATCGCTGATCCTCCTCGACGATGGTGTTGACTAACACCTTGCCCCTCGCTAACTACCGATCCGTTGCGCGCTCCGGACCGGCGCGACTGGCATGCGTCACTTCGATGTTGATAAGTGAGCGTCATTACATTGAACCTAGGAACGAGTGACGTCAAGCACTTCGCGGCGGTCTGTCGGGAGTAAATAGAAATGTCCGGTTTTGTAGCAAATGAATTGTCCGCTTTT
>ERZ1292633.2086-Hain-H41-02um-R1-2086-length-20788-cov-25_pt1 | contig 20788 bp, 17 predicted proteins | sample MGYA00564406_ERZ1292633 | MGnify/ENA primary metagenome ERZ1292633 (study PRJEB36523, sample SAMEA6512639) | groundwater metagenome | collected 2019-01-08 | study: AquaDiva: Metagenomics assemblies of 32 groundwater samples
CTACATGGACCACACGGTGAATGAGCGTTTTCACCTGTTCAATGGCGAATACACTCTTACAGGCGGCAGCGTAACGACGATTGGCAAGGAGGGCCTCAAGCCTACCTCTGACAGCGAGGTGTCTGCACTGATACGAGCCTAACGAAGGGACGTTCCTGAGATCACGTCCGATTACCCTCGATGAACTACCTCATTAATAGGGGGTAGCTGTACCCCTTGGATGTCTTCGCTCGATCAGTCAACAACCGGCACACGCGACAGATTCGCGCTGCCTGGTGAAGCGAGGAATTTCGAGCGTATGCGCGTCAACGCACCAGGAGTACGGAGCGGTCAGCCTGATGCGCAACTGATTCCGATACGCTGCCCATAAAGAAACGACTCAGTCCTTTTCGGCCATCCGAACTGACGACGATGAGGTCGTGGTTCTCTCCCATCCCACAAATGGTCTTGGCGGGATCACCCATCAGGACAGCAGTCGTCACAGTATAGTGCGGACCGGCCAAGGCCCGGGCCATATCAGTTACAACCTGTGCAGCCTGTCGTTTACGTTGTTCCGTAAGAGCGTCGGGTTCGACCATCACATGCTCACTGGCCATATGTGGTGAATAAATGACCGAGAGGATAGTGAGTGTGACGGAGCTCTTGAAGGGGTGACCCGTCAGCCACGTGCGCAGACGGTTCGCATCCTCGGGGCCTTGTACCGCTATCAGAACGCGGTTCACCGGGCGAGTATCCCCTTTGACGATCAAGGTTGACATCGTTGAATGTCTTAGGGATCGGGACGGGACACTGCCGATAAACATTCTCGCCGGCCAGCTGAGATTGCGAGCCCCGATGACGATAAGGTCGGCTCTGCCTGTGGCGTCGCTGTCGAGAATCAAGGAGGCAGGATCCCGAACATCGACCAACGACTGACTTGATGGAGTGTCAGTCCGCAGCAGGGTCCGGCACTGTTCAACGTCTTGACCAACAGAGTCCAACAAGGTCTGACGAATCTTATGCTCCCCTTGGGTCGTCTCAATCTGGGACCCATGTACATGCACGACATCGTCCAAGTCGTAAAGTAATCCGATCTGTGCCTCCACATCAGAGGATTGTTCCGACAAATCCATGTCAATGACTGCTCTCATTGGTACCTCCTCATGGATGAAAAGAACAGACGGGCTGCCGTACGGAAAGTCGAGGTCCCTTTATCATCGTCAGTGGACATAAATTCCTCTGTACCTTCCTTTTTGACAAAAGATCTGCTTCTTAAGTGGGTAAAACTTAGCTATGCAGTAGTGAATAGCAAGTGCGATGCCACTGAAAAGAACAAGCGGCAATTCCTTCTCCAATGAAATTATTCAATAATTCTCGAATTGTAGACAAGCAGTTCAGGACGGTCAGGAGAAGCTTTGTGCCATGTTGGCATGGTGTGTCACAAGGGCACAGAGGCTGCTGATTGAGAAATGAGCGGGATGTTTAAGCGCACCCTCTTACGCTATTTCATTTGTGCTTGACCTAATCAAAGTGCATCTGCGTATGCGGCAATGGGTGAAGCGAAGATGGCTTCACAATCTACGCAACGCCAGAGCCATTGATGCTTCCAGTCGAGGGGCCGGCGGAACGACGCTTCCCATCGCGTCCCATCAGGATCCGATAGTGCCCTGATCATCGGATTCAACGGAATGTTGAATTTTCCCAATCTCATATCGTTCGAGCAGGCGGTACAGTGTCCGCCTGCTGATGCCGAGCAGGCGCGCCGTTCGTTCTTTATTGCCGTGGGTAGACTCCAGCATTCTGAGCACCTGTTCCTTTTGCAGCGCCTTCAGAGTGCCGGGAAACCTGTCCGTGTGATCCTCCCCACTTCGTTTCTTATAAAGCACTTCGGGTGGAAGATCATCGACGGAGAGAATCGCATGTGTAGCCAGCGCCACGGCACGTTCAACGACGTGTTCGAGCTCACGCACGTTGCCCGGCCAGGAGTACGCGAGAAGCGCATGTATCGCTGTAGAAGAAAAAGACGTCACGGGCACTTCCTTCTGATCGCCGTACCGTGCAAGAAAAAACTCAGCAAGTACCGGAATGTCTTCAGACCGTTCCCTGAGCGGTGGCAGGAGAATCGTGACGGTGTTCAAGCGATAAAGCAAGTCCTCTCGAAATCGTCCCGTTGAAACTAAGTCGCCAAGGTTTCGGCGTGATGCCGCGATAATTCGTAAGTCCACCCGAACGGACTCGTTGCTACCAACCCTTCGAATTTCTCCTTCCTGGAGGACGCGGAGAAGTTTGGCCTGTCCGGGCGGAGTCAGGTCGCCGACTTCGTCCAAGAAAAACGTTCCCCCGCTGGCATCCTCAAGCAAGCCGCGTCGCATGGTATGCGCACCTGTGAATGAACCCTTGGTGTGTCCGAACAATTCGCTTTCGAGTAAGGAGTCCGGAATGGCGCTGCAGTTGACGGCAACGAATCGTTGAGTCGCACGCAGACTGTTATCGTGGATGGCACGGGCGATTAATTCCTTGCCGCTTCCGCTCTCGCCTTGAATCAAGACGGCTGTTCGACTGCGAGAAACCTTTCCAACAAGTTTGAAGACCTCCACCATTTTCTTGCTTTGTCCGATCAGCGTCGCTACTCGTGGTCGCTCATTGAACGCACGCTGAAGCGTGCGGTTTTCATCAATGAGACGCCGGTGTTCTACGGCCCGCTTCATGGTGAGCACGAGTTCATCGAGATTTACCGGCTTGGCGATGTAATCGAAGGCTCCTTGTTTCATGGCTTGGATCGCCGTGTCGACTGAGCCAAACGCCGTCAAGAGCACAATGGGCATTTCCGGTATGGCTTTGCGGACTGCATCCAACAGATCCAAACCGGACAAGGGAACCATACGAATGTCGCTCAACAGGGCATCATAGGTCACCTGATTGATTTTGCCGAGCGCCTCGACGCCATCACAGGCGATGTCCACTTTGAAACCGGCTTCGCTTAAGGCTTCGGCCAACATCTCCCGATTGCGTTGGTCATCATCCACGACGAGGATTGAAGATGAGTCGCTCATTGATGTCTCCCTATCTCATGCTCGTTCCAGCTGGGCAGATCGACAGTGAACTCCGTTCCTTGCGCCACCTCGCTTTTGACAGCCAGCCGGCCGCCGGTGTCCGTCACCACTCGGTGACAGATCGCCAACCCGAGTCCTGTTCCGCCTTCGTGCTGTCGAGTTGTAAAGAACGGCTCAAAGATTCGCGATAGGTGCTCCGGAGAAATACCACTGCCCGTATCGCTGATCGTCAGGCGAACTATCGTGCCATCCACTCGCGACCCTTCACCCACAATGACGGTTCCCGGCAGTTCCGTACTGCTGGCGGCTCGTGTTCGGATCATCAATTCTCCACCCGACGGCATCGCTTGTTTGGCATTGGTGATCAGGTTGAATACAAGGCCGTGCAGGGCACGAGGATCCCCAGCCACCAGTGGTAGATCACCCTGCAAGTCCATTTTACAGGTGACCTGTCGACGAGACAGACCTGGTGACAGTAGGGAAAGCACTTCGTGGATGGTCCTATTGAGGTTCAAGGGGGTTGATCGGAGGCGTACATGGGTTTGGTCCAACATCTGCCTGATGATCGAGACCATCCGATCGACCTCGGAACGAATTACGACAAGATGTCGCTGCCGGCTCTCAGTATCACGGGCATGAGCGAGCATTTGCAGATGACCGGAGAGCGCATTCAAAGGGTTGCCCAATTCATGGGCCATCGTCGCGGACAATTCGCCCAAAGCCGCAAAACGCTGCCTGCGTTCAATCTCTATCCTCGACTCGACCAATTCAAGGTTCGCTTGCTGCAGCTCAGTCCTGGTTTCCACGACTCGTCTCTGAAGCGTCTCGTTAAAATGTTGGATTTCTTTTAGAAAACGATCCCTTTCCTCCCATGCCGTTCTGCGCGCAGACAGCGTGCGATTAAACTGAGCCGCCAGTTCTTGAATTTCGATGGGGCCTGTGACCGGCACATGCCCGGAGAGATCTCCGGCTTCCACGCTCCGCATAGCACACAAGAGTCGGTGAACCGGCCGATGGATCTTGAACCGGATCAGCAAGACAAACGCCAAAGATGTGATGGCCACGACGCTGATCCCGACGACCCTGGCCAGATCGCTTTTTTGCTTGATGAGGTCATCATATTCCTTGACCGAATAGAGGCCGCGTAATGCGCCGACGGCCTTGCCATCGATTGTAATAGGCGCTGTAATATGCCATGCCCTTTCTGCGGACGATTCGTCGAGTTGCATCACCGTCCGGCCGGCGTCAATTTCGGTCCGTTCCAATGAGGCTAACGTTTTCGGAACACTCTTTGGGTCCGTGCTGAATATGAGTGAGTCGGCTTCCGATGTGATTTCAAATACAGATAAACGTAGAATTCCCTGACGACTCTCCCGAACCTCTTCGATAAGCTGTTGTAACGACGCTGAATTATGTATTCCCCCTGCCTTGCCGATCCTATTGCCGACAAACTCGGCTATGCGGAGGAATGCCACTTCACGGTTGTGGGCTCCTGCCTTGTCAAGAATTCTGCTGTCGAAAATTCCAATGGCAACGCTGGATAGTCCGACGAGAATCGCACCGGTGATCGTGACCCAGGCCATGATACCGTCAACCTTGGACCACCGCTTGAACATCTTCCCCTTGTCGAATTCCTGCATCATCAGCCTCTGAAAAGGGCCCGGCGGCACATGCTGTCCTCATGTACTTTTGAGGCACAAGTTGCACTGTATGTGATCCTTGGACACGAAATATCCGCTCTTTATTTAATAGCTAAGCGGGTCCTCCTTAGATTTCATATCTGGCACTCTCAGCCGATACGATTGTTAGGAGCTTGCAAATCATGATCCTGACAGACCTGCTTACGCGCTAAAATCAGGTGACAATCATAAAATGCACGACTGTTTCATTGCAAATAGAAGGCCCACTGTAGCGAATTGTCCGTGCCAGGCGGTTCACGTCATTTCATTCATACGATCATCATTCTTAAATCTTAGTAATCTCAGTCAAGTCGACGACGAGCCATATAAAATAAATGGTGGAGCGGAAAATCGCTTTCGTTAGGGTGTGATGGTAGGCGCAGGGGAGTCGCCCTGTACCTGTTACCAAGGAGGGAGGTTCAAGGGGAATCCTGAGCACTCTCCGTGTGAACGTCTATCCGAAACTCCGCCGTTCGTCTACTCCTGGCACATCTGAGCCACTATGGCACATCTGAGCCACTATGACACACCGTATGTCACTCTTTGACTTGGCTGATCCCCTCTTTTTCCTACAATTATTTCTCAATTACTCGCTTCTGCGTGTTAGGCAGACACCTTGCTTATTCACTGGGTCATGAGCCTATCACCTAAAGTTTCTCGTCGATGCTCTGTCAACGCCGCTCATCAATCGAAGACCAATAGACTGTATCTACATTCTGAAAAGGAACATTACAGTAAAGGAAGCTGCTTGTTATGAACAGTTTCGCCGAGATTGCCTTAAAAAAGCCTTACACGTTCGTTTGGTTATCCTGATCCTAGTGTTCGGGGCGATGGCTGTAGTTGAGGCGCCCACCGATGTCTTCCCAAATATGAAATAGTCTCAATCTTGGAGGAGTAATTTTGTGGGTAACTCATCCGTTCCTCGACCCAACCCCGACAGCGTGGCGATTCGCAACTTCCCTATACAGGAACGGATTGATTGGTTGATGGAGCATGCTCGTCGCTATGCCCAGGTGTACCAGAGTCCGGAATCCTTTTTGGCGCGCGAACGGTATAGCGCGAAGCACGACACCGCCATCATCGCGCTCAAGTGCATGGATGGGCGTCTCAATCTATCCGTGGCCACTAACACCCCGCCAGGTATCATTGAGCCGATCCGCAATCTCGGCGGACGCTTCGACCTAGGTTGGCCACACCTCGGCGAGGTCATAACAGAGCAGATTCAGCACATGGTCAGACATGGCCGCCCCACGCTGGTATTCATCAATTACCACTATACTGTCTTCACTTCTAAGGAGTATCGATATGGCTCAACGGTCAGATTCAGACAGTTCGCTTATTAGCCAGTTGCCCATCAAGGAGCGGATCGAGTGGTTGATCGCTCGCGAGCGCCAATTTGCCTTGTCATACCAAAGCGCGGAATCGTATCTCGCGCGCAATCTCTATCACGCCAAGCACCCGACCGCTGTTCTTGCGCTCAAATGCATGGATGGACGCCTCAACCTGGCGTTGGCCACCAACACGCCGGTCGGCATCATTGAGCCATTCCGCAGTATCGGCGGCCGTTTCGATTTGGGGTGGCCCTATTTCGGAGAAGTGATGTCGGGGGAGGTTCAGCAGATAACCAGACAGGGACGACGCACCCTGATCCTTATCAATTATCATTACTCAAAAGGAGACCGCTATCGAGGCTGTGCCGGTTGGAATTACGACACCGACGCAGCCCGCGCCGGCGCGATCACGCTCAAGCGACAGCTGGATGAGATGTTCGGCGCTCATCATGAGACGGTGTATCCGCTGGTGTGCGGGTTCGAGACCGACGATGACGCCCTGATACTCCACGACCAGAATAACGAAGTCTTGGACATCTCCTCCCTCGACTCCGAGGATATCGATTCCATGCCCTCGACACTGGCGCGTCTCTACCCGGACATGCCTCACATGATCCAACTAGATCTGCTGCCTATTCTGCAAGGTAACTTTCACCACATCGAGAAAGTCAGGCGCATGACCCGCACCCTCGATATCGTCCATCACGAGTGGATGATCGCGCTCGGGAGTGGGTTTAGCTGGCTGCACACGACCAACCAGGCCCTGATCATCGGCCCCTGGGGCCCGGAACTTGCCCCCCCCATCCACACTGCCGCCGCTATTGTTCAAAACAACATGAAAGACAAACGTATCCCCGATGATGGGATAATGTTGTTTTCCGTCGCACCCTATTCTGAATTCGGTGTAGACCGTGCCAGAGCCGAGCAGAAGGCCCGTTTCCTCTCTAGATTCGGCGCTGATATCATCCGTACTGATTTTCCGGATCTTTCGAAGAAGTTGCACATATGGAGTGCCGTCCTTTCCTGGTCAACAATGCAGATGGACCTTTTGGAAAATGGACAGGCGTAGCTTCCCTCCGTCTGAGCACTGCAACAGGGTGTGCTAACTAGCAGGCTGTTGACAAACGAGCTATTCGAACCGGTTTTCTTGGGTGGTCTGGCCTGACTCCGTTCTTTGTTGAATGGACGGCCTATTCGTGATGGGCGCTGAGCCCTCTCTTCGGGGCTCCCCCTTATCCCCGGAGGCCCTTGTTGCTCGAGCCCCCTATGCCGGAGCCGGAAGCACAGTGGCCAGCCGCTTCAAGTTGAGCAACCATCCCATCAGGTAGGCTTCATCTCGGACCTGCAGGAGCCCTCGCCGCTGGAAGCGCCGAAAGCCGTGCCAGCATTTCGCCGCCCCCCACAGTTCTTCGATCTTTTTGCGCGCCCGTTGCGAGAGCCGATAGCCCACCGTCCGGCTCAGCCGTCGCACCCGCTGATGCACCGCCTCCCGTCCCGTCGTCTTGGCCGCAATGTGGGGCCGGATGCGCCGCCGAAACAGGGCCGTCAGAAACGGCTTCGCAAAATACCCCTTGTCCGCGCCCACGGTCTGAATCCGACGATCGTGCGTCGCATGAAACCGATCCAGCAACGCCCGCCCGCCATCCGTCTCTGAGGCCGGCCCTCGAAACGACTCCACATTGATACCGAGTAACAGCCGATGCCGATTTTCCATGAGGCCGTTCACGGTGTAGCCGACCATCGCCGCGGTCCCATTGCCTTTGTTGGCCAGCTTGGCATCGGGATCCGTCGTCGAGCCATGCGTCTGATTCGAGCGCCGTTCCCCGCGAAACGTGACGGTGGGATTGCCCGAGTCCTGGTCCGGCTCCGACCCCGTATCCAGGGACCGAATCCGTTTCTTGTAGTCCTCTGGCTTCAGAAATACTTCCATCGGAAAAAAGCTCTTGTGCGAGGCATTGGCCTGCACCAGCGTGCCATCCAGCGTCGTATGATGCGAGACGAGCTTCTGCGTAATGGCCAGGGCGACCGTCTCATCAAACAACCGTTCGAGTAGGCCACTCTCGGTAAACCGCCGTTTCCGGTTCTGCGAGAAGGTGGAGTGATCCCACGGCATCTGATCTAAATCCAGCCCCACAAACCACCGGAGCACCAGATTCCCGGTCAGCTCGCGCACCAAGGCCCGTTCCGAGGTCACGCCCAGCAAATACCCGCCCAGGAGGGCCAGGAACAGTTGCTCCGGGGGAATCGACGGGCGGCCGGTCTCGGCATACAGCGGCTCGCAGAGCTGCCGGATTCGCGCCGTGTCGATCAGCGGGCGGATCTTCCGCATCGGATGATCGGCGGTCACATACTGCTCGAGATTGATGTGGTAGAACATCGACGGCTGGGGATCGGCGGTACCCATCATAATGGTAGCCCTCCTAATGAAGACTTCTCTTATCACAACTGCGGCGAGAGGAGGAGAGGGTTTGTCAACACACTGCTAGAAAGAAGAGCTGTAATACAAGCGAATATCTTCCTGGCCGATGATGAACCGGCCCTTCTCACTGCGATTACCAAGCAGTTGACTCAGGCTCAGCATAGGGTCCCTGGCTTCAAGTCAAGAGATGAACTGCTGGCCGCGGTTGATCAGGAAGTGCCTGATTTAATCCTCTACGACATCAAGACGCCGGAGGAGACGGGCCTTGAAACCCCTGGCCATCTGCAAGAACATTATTGAAGCCCATCGTGGAGATAGCTATTTGACGAGCCAGGTTGGAGTGGGCCCACGGTGGGCAGATGGCTGCCCTTGTCACAAACTCCTCAGCCTGCGCAACGTTAGCCCGCGCACCTAGCCGGCTCAGCGACGACGATAGGCAGACCTCTCGCCCCTATCATCGCGAAGCAGCAACACACTGAGAGCTGTGACGAGATTCTCTCAACTGAACGGGGAATTAGATACCCGACTGCTGGATACCAGTGCCGCGAGCATCGATGGATATGCTACCGGGACATAATTGGTATCCGAGTCGCGATCGCCTCGAGACGCTCGCCTCTTCCCATGGCAAACATGACGGTAGCGCCTCGCTTTTCTGAAAGGCATCGCGCTCCGATGCTGCCTGACAATTGCGGGCGCCCTCACTGCGCGCGGCTGGGGGATCCAGCAACTTGCCTACGAACAATAGAACCCCAGCAACGGACGATTTCATGAAAGTTCGGCGATTCCAAGACCAAGAATCCTTGTGTCGCATTGACCACTCCTATTTAGGGGTGACCTGTTATCTGTCCTGCAACTTATTCGTTCATACCAAATGTCTCCGCGATGGGTCAACCCCTCCTGGAGCATAATCGGGCAGTGGCAAACACAGGCATCGCTCCATCAACGTATCGTTCTCACACCGGTTAACTGTGGGTTTTGATCGGTAAGCCGCGTACCGGTGGCGCATCCGGCCGGCTCATGATGAACAGCTGACGGCAGAATGCTTGCCCCCGTTTGGTGGAGGGAGGGCATAGGCACCCATTCCCTCCTGGTCACTGTAGGGATTTTTCCAGCAGTGTGAACAACTTGATTACTTCCGAACGTCCTTCTGTTGAGCTCTTTCAATAGCCATCTGTGCCAGATAATTCCGGGGTGCGTACTTCGGATATGGTCTGGTCCATGCGCAGGCACCGCTCGATGCCATCCGCGCTTCCATCTCCACTTCATCCCCACAGGCCAAGGTCGCCGCATGTAAAGAAGCGTTGGATACACAACGCGAGCCCGCTCGTCCGGCATCAGACCCCATCGTTAGGACTCGCGTTAGGACTTGGACCCTTTCTTTCCAAAATACTCTTGACGGCTGACGGCGACGTCGGCCACGAGCATGAACCCGGAATGCCGTTCGAAGAGTGGACGGAGACCGGCGAGGATGGGCTCGACTTTCTCTTCGGGCACGACGGTCATGACAATTTCCAGGCTCTCCTGTTCGCTGAACATGAAGTGCGCCTCCCGCACTCCATGATGTCCTTTGCCTGAAACATTGCCGATAATCGTATAGCCGCTGGCCTGGACTCGGTCCAGCAGATCGGTCACGAACGCGCGATGCTCTCCCGCGATAATCATACGAATCTCCTTCATCGGATGCAAACGCAAACCACCCATCGATATTCTCCTTTCCAACCTCCGGTTCCGACGATTAATCGGTTAAGGCCCCCGTTCTGTCTCTGCCGTCTCCTGCTCGAGGATACGGATCCATTCTCCATTCGGTTGATATCGGTACCAGCCACCGTCCACCGGATCCAGCACGATTAAATGCACCCATTCGTTGTGATAATAATGCTGCAGCACGTCATGCCGTGCGATGAGCTTTTCGATTCGATTACGAGGGGCGTCAACGATGGTCAGCAATCGCATCGGTTCGTGGTAGGGCATCTCGCCGTTCATCACGGTCTGTCTTGCCAATCCAAGCCGGAGATCGCTCCAAGGTCCGGACATGATGCCCAACCGTCCCACCACGTTGTGGTAGATCTTGCTGCCGCTGCCATACACGTCGTTGTCGACGGCGGAGAAATAATGTTCCATATTGATCCATTGCGCCACCACTTGTGGCGCCGTGAGGAGCACTTCGAGCAGTCGGTTGCTGGGATCCTCTCGATAATCGTACGAATGGAGGAAGACTCGGCCGCCCAGGTCCAGTCCTTTCGTCAGCGCTCGGCGCCCGATCAGGAACGACGTGTTGTTTGAGAGGCCCCACTCCGGTCTGACTTGACTCCAGTCCACGCTTCGTCTGCGAACATGGGCCTCGGAGGCCGTCTTCTTCAGACCTCGCCGGATATCGGGAAAGTGCGCGCACCGTTCTTGACTGGTGAGTGCGGAGGCTTCTTTGAGATCTTCTTGGAGCCGGACCAAGTCCGCGCGATGGGTAGGGGGAGCGTCTTCGAGGTCGAATAGCCGTATGACATCGGTCGTCGTATCCATCTGGCCGGCAAGAAAATGCGTGTCGGATGGAATGGCGATCCCCAGTTTGGCGATTCGCTCGCGGACTTTGGGATTGTTTGCCATCATCGCGAGTGCGCGGGCATTGGGCTTGCCCTCGTTGCCGCCGCAGGCTCCGCAATCGAGCGCGGATTCATAGGGATTGTTGTCCGACGTGCTCCCGTGAGCGCAGAAGAGGACGAGCCGGGCGAAATTCTTGGTCAGGCCCATCATACGGAGCGCGGTATCGACGGTCAGAACCTGCTCTTCCAAGGTGAATCCGGTCCTGGTGAGCCGTTCCTTGTGTCGTGATACGGATCGCGCATTCAGATTGTACTGTCGTCGCAGGGTCTCGACAAGCGCGTTGAGCGTCTCCGGCGTGAGTCCGGCCCGCACGGCTTCTTCGGCCATGATCGGCGGCTCTTGGTCTCCTTCGTCCGTCAGCGCTCGCTGACGAAAGCTTTCGACCAGTGCAGGCGTGATCTGGGACCTGCGGAGCCCGAGCTGTTCGTGCAAGGCGCCCCTGATCACGGCATGTTGTTCCGTTTCCAGCATCTCGGCGGTTTCCCGCGGCGCCAGCTTGTCTATCGTCAGCGTGGTGGCCAAAGACGGAACGAACAGGCGTCGCAGCCAGGCGGTCAAGCGCTGATAGAGCGACGGGACCAATGTCTTGCCGAAAATCGGCAGGCCGTAAAACCAGCCCAGCGATTCCACCATGACGTAGGGGGTCACGACATTTTCTTTCAGATCGTGCAAAAGCCGATGTCCCGCATGCACCCACTTGGCCCCTGCCGCGTGCAGCGATGCCGTTTGATCGCCATAGCTGCGCGGAATCTCCCACACCTCGTTCTTCGCCCGCATGATCACCGGGAACTGTTCCGTATTATGTTCCTTCCCCAAGGCTCGATAGCGGATGAATGCGGCAAAGAAGCCTGCAAAGCCATAGGTTTCGTGGTGGCCGACCGATTCGAGCCGGCGGCGGAACGGTTCGGAGCGCACGTCGATGCAGTAGACTGACTGTGAGTATGGGCGAGCTGTCTCAGCGGAAGCCACGCATTCCGCCCGCCCGCGCAATTGACTTAAGAGCTGTTCCTGGTAGCCGGCCTCCAGGGCCTTGAGCCACACCGGCCCATGGTCCGACTCCGGGAAGGCGTCCATCCAGTCCACGACTTGCTTGAGGTCTGCCGGGGCGCTGTCGACCAGCGAGGCGGTATCCATGCTCAATGAACGGGCTAGGGCGAGAAGCCGGCGCGCGGCTCCTCGCCGAACGGCCGCTTGCAGCCGTGGGACGACTTCGGCACGGTATCGTGCGAGGATATTGTTCCAGCTTTGTCCCTTTCGATGCGAGAGTCGGTCGACTTCCTCGGCATAAAGCGCCGACAACCTTCCGGCCACCCGCTGCCGTCGAAGATAATATTCGTCTGGATAGTCGCGCATGTAGGTCGTCACGGCCTCGTATCGTCCGTCGATGTTGAGATGGTCCTTGCAAGCCTGTTGGACCAGTTCCCGTGCATACCAGAGACGAATCGCGAGAAACTTCACCAGGCTGGCTGGATGGGCTTGCTGCCAAGGATAATCACGTTCTTCACCACGCCACTTAATGAAACCGGCCCAGCCGGGCAACGCGGTCAATTGTAACGAGAGGTAATCTTGTAGCAGTTCAGCGGGAATCCCCAGCGCATCCAGGCTTTCGAGGAGCGCATCTTCGGGATGGTCCGGCAGCTGAGCGATCTTCCTACGGCTGTCTTTGATTCCACAGGGAGACCATTCGTGTGAGGCCATGGCCTTCCAGGCTTTATACAGCCCTTCTTCACGACGCGGCATCGCCCATGTGGCATGACCTTCGTCCAGGAAGGCTGCGCACCACTTGATCATTTGTTCGTTGATCTGCTGAACGATCTGTGTGCCGAGGGTGTCGTCGCACCAGTGCGACAGCGTGAGCCACCGGCAAAGCGCGGCTTGGTTCTCATCCAGGGATTTTCTGATTCGATCATCCAGTGAAAAAGGAAGGAGTTCGCCTTCAAGCTTATGAGCGAGGGCGTCGATCAGCGGCCTGTCAGGATCTTCCAAATAATCGTCAAGCGGTTCCATGGCCGGCGCACACAGGCCCTCGACCAGACAGGCGCGTAAGACAGAACCGTGCGCGACGATGTGCGTTCCGATGGGCACGCGCTTATCGATGACTCGCGGCTTGAGTGCCTCATCGAGATGACGAGACTGGAATCGACCGGCCCTGAAGTATTCACGATGCAGAGGACTGGGAAGATAGCCGTTGCCGCCCATGAACTGCTTCCCGCGCTTGACGGCTTCTTCAAAGGGCAAATATTCAATGCTGTGCAACGGATTGTGGTGGACGAAGGTCCGCATCGGCCAGTATTGCGCAATGACTTCTCCGGCGAGGCGGACGACCCCGCGCAATTCCATTCGCCTGGATTCCATGTCGGTCACCTGCTCTAGCGGTTCCATGCGAGAGGTCGCTCCATGGCGGCGGCGTTATTCGGAGGCTGATCGGATGAATACAAGCTGGTCGGGGCCAAGCCAAGCGCGAGCAAGGTCACCACTGCGATCAACAGCGACGTAAATTCAGGATGCCGAAGATCGGCATAGCGTAAATCCGCACGGCGAAGGCCGAAGAGCAGCTGCACCATCTGCATGATGTACCACGAAGCTGCGAGCCAGGCGGTGAGCGCGATGAACAGGCCGATCGTCGACGAGGGCGGTGAGGTCAACAACAACCCCATGAATCCCGCGAACACCCCGAAGGGCGGAATGCCCATCGCGGCAAGACCTAACAGAGATAACAGGACCGCGTATTTCGGCATCGCCGCGGCGAGGCCGCTGATGGACTGCGGGTCCACATCGTCGCCGTATCTCGTGCGGATGACTTGCCAGGCAACCAAGAGTCCGCCGGTGGCGAGGCCGACTGCTCCGGCCAGCACGGCCGCGCGCGGCGTTGCCTGGTGGGCTCCGGCCACAAACCACCAGAGGATCGAAAAGAATGAGACGCTGCCGTAGCCCACCAAGAGCCGGACGCGCGACTGGGCCAATGCCTTGATCGCGCCATAGAGCGAGCTGGCCAGGGCCAAGAAGCTGACGACCGCAACGAATTTCTTCGGCATCGTCGGCATGGCAGTCGCCAGTCCGTGAAGGCCGAGCACGGGCAGCAGTAATACGATGAACGGCGGCAAGCTACCCGGCAGTCTGGTCAGAGCCGTGAGGTACCCGTTATGAAAGGGTATGAGCGGCAACAGCACGGCACAGGTCGCCACGGATGCCACCGATGAGATGGGCGGCCCCGCCGCGAAAGAACATCCCGCGCCGACAATCCCCAGACCGATCGAGCCGATGCCCCACCAAGAAATGGGCCACAGTGTGGTGTGGTGACAGTAGAGGAGAAGCATGATGATCAGCATGAGCGTGATCAGGAACAGCAGGCCGAAGGGATGTCCGGCGGTGAGCACGCCCATTCCCAAACCGAGCAAGACTAAGGTCATGACCCAGGCGAGCCGATGAGCCTCGTGAACCGGCTGGCCTAATGTGGAAACCAGGGCCGCGACCGGCAATAAATAGAGGGGTAAGAACCCATCGGGCGGAGCCGGAAGCCGTCCGGCGAATCCGGCAATCGACGCGAGACTGATGACGGACCCTATGATCGCAGCTCTCTTCACGCGGGAGGGATCCGACCAACAAACCAGACAGACGAGCGCGCCCACAAACGGAATCCCGGCGAACAGGCATGGTATGAACATGCCCGTAATCGAGATCATCCCCGTTCCAGCTTGTCGATTCGATGCACCAGTTGCGCGGTCATTGTGCCGATGACCTGATAGAGCCAATCGGCATAGATCATATTAAGAAACACGGTATAGACGCGAATTCGTATACCTTCGATCCAGGCGGGCATCCAGACCGTCCGACCGTGGGCGCGCATGTAGAGGTAGATCCAGCCCAGGATCGTCACGAGCGCGGACATCACGACAATGAGGTCGAAGAGCCAGTCCTGAAGATCGACGGCCTTGAAATACGACGCCACCTCTTCCGGGTTGGGATAGAGGAATGAAGTCAACGACGCCACGGCGAATAGATAGACGAACACGATGAAGAGGAGTGTCAGCAACATAGCCGCCGACACTTTCCATGACGCCACGGTACGGAGCTGTATGAGTGTCAAGATCGCTTGCGACGAGGTGATCCAGATGAAAAAGAGGATAATGACGGTGCCCTGGGATTCCAGTAATGGAATGCGGAGGGCTCCATGCGTGACCAAGAGAATCAGCAGCGGGATCAACAGGGTCGTCACAAACCCGGTCAACCACGTCAAGCGCGAGAGTCCCGCCCCGTCATCCTCATGGTCCATAGTGAAAAAATGCGGTTCTTGTCGCGCCTTATGGATGACATTTCCACAATTAAGGAAGACCGTGGCCTTGAAGAGACCATGAGCGATCAAATGGAACACGGCCAACGAAAAGGCTCCCAAGCCGCATTCCATGATCATGTAGCCCATCTGGCCGATCGTCGAAAAGCCGAGCGTCTTCTTGATATCGTTTTGTACCAGCATCATGGTGGCACCCAGGACGGCCGTCACGGTCCCGACGATGAAGGCGATGTGCAGGGTGGCTGAGCTCAGCCCTAAGAGCGGAGCGAGCCGGTTGATGAGAAAGCCCCCGGCGTTGATGATGCCCGCGTGGAGTAATGCGTGGACCGGCGTGGGGGCGAACAGCGATCCCGGCAGCCACAGATGCAGCGGACACTGTGCTGATTTACCCATTGCGCCGATGAAAAAAAGGAAGGTCACCACCGTGGTGGCGCTGACTTCCATCCCAGGCAGAATCGAAAGGGTCATGGGCGTGGCAGCCGCTCGGGCAAACAGCTCTTGGAACTCGAGGGTGCCGTAGAGTTGATAGGCGAGGGCAATGCCGGCAAGAAACGCCGTATCGGCAATGCGCAACAGTGTGAACGTCTTGAATGCACCCCCCAACGTCGCGGCATGAAGGTGGTTGTGGGCGAGCAGATAGAGCAGATAGCTCAGGATTTGCCAAAAGAGAAACAGCATCATGAGATTGCCGCTGGAGACCATGCAGATCAAGACGAAGTCCGTGAGACAAATCAAGGCCAAATACCGGCGGGCATGACCATCCTGATACATGTAATTCGTCGAGTAGCAGTACACGATGGTGCTGACACCCGTGATCAATGTCATCATGACTGCGCTCAACCGATCGACATAGAATCCGATAGGGATAATGAAGGAGGCGACGGAGGAAGGATCGTAGAATCGAACGGTGATGGGGTCCTGTGATGTAAGCAGCGCCAGCGTTCCCATCGCGCCTAAGAAGGCCAGGCCGATCGGATAGAGCGCCACCTTCGCGCGGGTGAAACGCGACGGTTTACCGCCGATCATCACGATGCCGGCGGCGATCAGGAGGAGCAATGGAACGATCAGTACCAGCGACAGGAGCACATTGATTCCCCACAGAGTAAAAAAGTCATCATCTTCTCGTCAGGCGATGGGACACCTCCCTTACTGTGGCGGGCCAACCATTAATTAATACGGGGTCTCCATATTAGTCAAGCATGCCCGCCTGCCGGCCGTTGTTCATGCATCAGTGATGCCTGCGTCTCGATGTTCCCCATATTCTGTGCTCCACCCTGCTCACTCAAGCGGGCGTCGATCAAAGCGCGCGCTCTTGAGCGCGTTTATCCAGGCGCTGGATGGCGGATGTCAGGGTATGACCAACTCGATGTAAGACGGCGTCCACATAGAGTCGATTCAAAAACAGGACATAGAGACGGACGCGGAGGCCATTGATCCATCCGGGAGTCCATACGGTTCGACCATGGGCGCGCATGTAGAGGTAGATCCAGCCTCCGATCGTCCCCAACGTCGATACCGCGAGGAGGAGGTCGAAGAGCCAGTCCGGGAGAGCCGCGGCCTTGAAATACGAGGCAACCTCGACCGGGTTGGGGTAGAGAAGCGCGGTGAACGACTCCACGGCAAACAAATAAACGAACACGATGAACAAGAGCGTCAGCAACATCGCCGCCGACACCTTCCAGGACGCGACGGCCCGCAACCGGGTCAGCGTCAAGATCGCTTGCGAAGAAGTGATCCAGATGAAAAAGAGAAAGATGACGCTGCCCTGGGACTCCAGCAGGGGGATCCGCAACACCCCGTGAGTCGCCAGCAAGATGAGCAAGGGAATCAGCAGCGTCGTGAAAAATCCCGTTATCCAGGTCAGGGGCGAGTAGGTTTCTTCCTCCGCCTCATGCCCTGGATAGGGGAAGACAGGTTCCTGTCTCGCCTTGTGAATGACATTTCCGCTGTACAAGAACACCGTGGCTTTGAACAGACCGTGAGCGATCAAGTGGAATACAGCCAACGAGAATGCTCCCAAGCCGCATTCCATGACCATGTAGCCCATCTGACCGATCGTCGAGAAACCGAGCATGTTTTTGATGTCGTTTTGTACCAGCATCATGGTTGCGCCAAGGATGGCCGTCAGCGTCCCGATAACGAGGGCGATGTGCAGAGTGGTCGAGCTCATCCCGAAGAGCGGGGCCAGGCGGTTGATGAGAAAGCCTGCAGCATTAATAATGCCCGCATGCAATAAGGCAGTCACAGGCGTCGGGGCATAGAGATATCGGGGAAGCCAGCCGTAAAATGGAAACTGGGCGGACTTGCTCATTCCGCCGACAAGAAGCAGCAAGGTGACCGCCGTCGCACCGTTGAATTCGACACCAGGGAACAGAGACACGGTTGCCGTCGATTGGACGGCGGCGGCAAATAAATCAGGAAATTCCAATGTGCCATACAATGAGTACGCCAGCGCGGTCCCACCCAAGAAGGCGACATCCCCCACCCGCAAGAGCGTAAAGGTGCGAAACGCGCTTTTCAGCGTCTCTTGGTGGCTATGATTGTGGACGAGGAGATAGAGGAGGTAACTCAGCAACTGCCACAGCACAAACAGCATCAGTAGATTATGCACTGGACACCATGCAGAGCAGGACAAACAGGGTCAGCCCGATCAAGGCGAGATATCGGCGCTCGTGCAAATCTTGGTACATATACTCGACGGAGTACGTGTAAATGATCGTACCGATGCCGGAGATCAACACCATCATGACTGCGCTCAACCGATCGACATACAAGCCGATCGGGACGGCCAACACAGAGGAAGCGCTTGGATCGTACAGCCGAAGCTCTATCGAGCCCTCCGTAGCCACCGCGTACAGCGTGGCGAGGCGCCACAGAAGGCCGCACCGATCGGCCAGGCGGCGATCTTCGCGCGAGCGTGGCGCGAGGCCTCGCTACCGACGCCCACGATAAGAGCCGCGATCAATGGAAGCAACGGCACAAGCATCACCGCGGACATCAGCACCTCGAGAAAACCCTAAAAAAGACAAAAGCCAACCGGTATGCTCGACTACTGTCGAGGCAACTCGGTTGGCTTGTACTGCAACCGGTCGAATGGAACCGATTGCCCTACGGCCATTCATGTTCATCCAGTCCGCTGGGTTCTCCCGTTCCGGTCGGTCGCCGGGACTGGGAACGCCATGGGAAAGAACGACGATCCCTTTATCGAGCATCTGTCTCGCTGAAGTCAAGGCATCGGGTACATTGCCCTGGCTCAGCTAGGTCTTTGGGCCCAAGTTGCTTCTTCTTCGCCCACACGTGCGAATGGTCCTTGTGACCTCCACAACAATGCCTATATACTCCAGCCTCACTTTGTTGGTTGACCTCGGACAACAACTCCATGGAGAACGAACGGACAAGGACCGAAATGGAGGTGGCGATCCGCAACGCCATCATCAAATTCGAGCAGGACTTCATGGGGCGGGGCCCGATGGAGGTACGGGCGTTTATCGTGCGGGATCTCGTCGTCGTGCGGCTAAAAGGCGTACTCACTCCCGCAGAACGGCAGCTAGCCAAGACCCCCGACGGTGTGGACATGGTCAAACGGATTCGGCAAACCCTCATTGCCCAGGGCCGTGATCGGCTTGTCGAACAGGTGAGCGACATCACCGGCGCGAAGGTGTTGGGCATCTTTATGGACATCGACGCCCAAATCGGGGAGAAAGTCTTCGTCTTCACCGTAGGGCGTGACTTGGAAGCCAGAGATCGCTGAACCGATCAACCGGTCATCGGGCTTGCATAGCGCAACCAAGCCATGGCAGATTGGAACGATGGGCGGACTCAGACTGGAAACTCTCTCCTTCGACAACTCCTATGCGCGTCTCCCCCAAGCCTTTTACGCGCGATTGGACCCGACTCCGTTTAGCGCCACGCCTTATTTGGTGCATGCCAATCGGGCAGCAGCCGAGCTGCTGTGGGACGTGATTATCGGGTTTGCGATCGCGGTCGTGACCAATGCGGTACGCGGCGTCCGCTCGCTGAAAGCCGGTGCTACAGTGGAAGAGAGGGGTGACACCGTAGCCCTGAAGCTCAATGGCTCGCATGGCTTCATCAATTTCGTCTCGATGCGCGACCAGCTGGACAAGCTCCCGCCCGGCAAGAAGCTCACGATCGACTACAGCGCGGTACGCTACATGGACCACACGGTGAATGAGCGTTTTCACTTGTTCAATGGCGAATACACTCTTACAGGCGGCAGTGTGACGACGATCGGCAAGGAGGGCCTCAAGGCCACCTCGCACAGCGATGTGTCGGCGCTGATGCGGAGCTAGATCCGAGTTCCCCACGGGAAGCGGCCCGGCTCTCTCTCATCCACTTTTTGAGAATTCCGATTGTGAATATACAGACGACTGCTCGCTATTCGATCCTGCGTCCGGCTGGAAAACTTCTTCCGGCGTTGTATCTCGCCATCGCGATTGTGACATATTCCCTCATGCCTATGGCTTCGCCGACCGCCTGGGGTGGAGAATTGCAGGACGATAGCCGGGTATGGGGAGCTGCGCTGGCACGAGGAAATTTCGGGTATGCCAGTCCTGACCTCAAACGATGGCTGTGGTGGATGGAAGGTCAGCTTCGAACTCGAGATTGTTGTTCGCCGGACATTGCGCTGGACCAATCGCTGATTCGTCCAGGGTTAGGCTATGTGCTCACGGACCAGTCCACTGTGTGGATAGGGTATGCCCGCGCCACGAACTACCTAGACGGGCAAGGGGGGGAGATCGCAGAAGACAGAATGTGGGAGCAGTATATGTGGTCAGGGTCGACGCCTTTCGGCAACTTTACCTTCCGACCACGGCTGGAACAACGCTGGCAAGCAAACGGTGGAGATACCGGCTCGCGCTTCCGTCAATTTCTCAAATTCTCCTGGCCGATCTCTTCCCTTCCGGGTACAGATTTCGTGGTCTGGGATGAGGTGTTCGTGAATCTGTATGATACGGACTGGGGGCCAAGGCTCCAAACACACCTGGGGCTTGATCAAAACCGCGGCTTTGTCGGGATCGGATATCGTTTCAGTCCAGAGATCAAGACAGAAATCGGTTATATGAACCAATATATTCAAACGCATTCGGCCGCGAACGATCGCATCAATCACATTCTCTCGGTGTGGCTGTTTATCGATCTGTATAAGAAATAGGAGCCTGTTGAGGCGATGGCCGTTGCAATTTGTAGCGGGCACGGCTCGGACAAACTCCTGACAATGGCCGATTGTCTATGTTAGATTAACTTTCATCTATGGCTTCTGCACGACGGCATTGGGCGCGACAACTGTTTCACAGGCCGTTAGCTATCCTAGCCCTCCTCTGTCTTCTCGGCACCGCCTGCAGTACAACCGACCGGGATGCCACGGTTCTGTTTGAGGATCCGCGCGGGACCGTGTCTCTTCAGACCATGCCCGATCA
>ERZ1292633.2089-Hain-H41-02um-R1-2089-length-20779-cov-4_pt1 | contig 20779 bp, 22 predicted proteins | sample MGYA00564406_ERZ1292633 | MGnify/ENA primary metagenome ERZ1292633 (study PRJEB36523, sample SAMEA6512639) | groundwater metagenome | collected 2019-01-08 | study: AquaDiva: Metagenomics assemblies of 32 groundwater samples
CCGGGCGGAAAAACCTGGTGGGGTTGTCCCGCCCGGGAAATCATGGAAGCAAAACGCATCGAAGCGGCCCTGCATCGCCTTCCAGAATTGCTCAAACGCGTCAAAAAATTAGAAGAAGGCGCGTAACCACAAGACGGCGGGTTCGAAGATGGACCCGCCCTACAAAACAAAAATTCTTCTCTTCAAGTAGGGCGGGTTTGTCTTCAGACCCGCCATCTTAATCCAATCAGGTCGTAAGCGATCCTTCTATCTCGGCAATGCGCATCCAATTCTTCTCCATCTGAACGGCAAGCATCTCCATCTGCTCATTGTGGCCATTCTTGGCGGCATGGCGGATGGCGCACAATAGATCCCACTGCTGGCGGTTGATTATTTTCCACTCGGCGACCTTTCGTCCCAGTTCAGAGACAGTCTGATTCAACTCGTGGGCGGTTTCTCTCATTTGGGGATTGTCCCCTTTGATAACCAACTTAGTTGTCAGATCGCCATTGGCAAGGGCTTTCAATCGTCCCCGGATTGCCTCGGCCGGTTCATATAGGCGGCGCATCGGCATCATGGTGATAATCGCGATAGCCGTAATCGAGGCCACCGCCGCAGAAAAGAGATAGGGAAGAAGCGTGAAAATGGTCATTGAGAAAGCCTGCGACATCGCGACGCTTTGCGACTCACTCACTATCTGGTCTGAATACCAGATGGTCGCCGCCGAAAGGCTTATCGCCGCAAAAATCATAAGACTTACCGTCGCTGAAAAGCGGCGGATATAGCCCCGTGAGTCGGGGAGAATCGAAGATAATGACATCATGTCTTTACACCTCGCGTTTTGTATATGACGGTTGTGTGGGTATGCATAGTCCCCGCGCTTTGCGGGCTTACCTACTCCATCGGCATACCTAGCAGTGAAAATTGAGTAGTGTCTTTGGGCAGGTAGTGATTAGCAATTGAACAGATAAGACAAACGCCCGATAGTGCATGACTTACCGGGCGTTTGGTGAAAAAATGTCCTAAAAGGACTCAGAACGGAAGGTCGTCGTCTCCACTGCCTGAAGGCTCCGGAGGTATGCTGTCGGCTGCTGGTGGGGGAGGAATGGCATCGCCACCACCACTTTTTTCGCCGCGATCTCCCAGAAACTGGAAGTTCTGCACGACCACTTCGGAGACATAGCGCTTGTTGCCGTCCTTGTCGTCATAGCTTCGGTTGGCAATACGCCCTTCAATATAGAGCATGCGCCCTTTGGACATATACTCTTTGATAACCTCGGCCTGCTTGCCCCAACAGACAATATTGTGCCAGACAGTGCTTTCTTTTTTCTGGCCGTCTTCGCCGGTCCAGCGGTCTGAGGTAGCGAGGGTGAATGTAGCCACGGCCTTGCCGCCGGGGGTATAACGCAACTCGGGGTCCTTACCGAGTCGACCTATTAGAATCGCTTTATTGACGCTCATGTCCCCTTCCTTCGGGTTTTATAGTTGAATCGAATATAGCCATGGTCAGTCGGGGGTGTCAAGACAGGGTCGGGAGGGGGAGAAGAATGTGATGGTGGCGGGAGAGAGGCGAAATCTCATCAATCAAACTCATACTTCGGATTTGCCGGCGTTTGTTCGATGCCAACCCTGCCAATTACAATATCGGCGCGATTGTAGCTCTCGCCTTTCATTGGGCATCCTGCGATGCGGCGAAGCATAGTCAACTGTCCGGTGTGAGTGAGTGCATCGGCAACCGGGCCTTGAAAGAGGCGAGTCAGGTCGTATTGTACGGTCGCATTCGATGCCAGAAAATCATCGAACCTCTTCAGGCATGCAAAAAATCGGTCGACCTCGTTTTTCCAATCCTGTGGCTCGGCACTGTTCCACTTCGGTTGTCCGATGGCCATCGAGAGCGCCCAGTCGAATAAGTCCCCCATGTGGGCAACAATTTCTACAGGAGATCGCGAGGTAGGACTTGCTTTGTAGTCTGCGAATGAAACCGGGACATCGCGCATAACCTTCGAAGCCCTATATGCCAGTGTCGCAAGGGAGTGTCTGAGGTATTCTCTGTCGGTCATGCACCAATATTGGCGATGAGTTAGTGAGGGCGCAATCACATTTATTCGGTGCGTTACAGCCCCCCCATCTGCCCGTCCTTCGCCAAAACATGGTTGCTCGTTGCTTCGCGGTGGGAAGGATTTCAGGTGAAGAACCCGCCGTTCGGGCCTGTTGAAAAAGTGTGTTTGAGCTAAATGCGCACTTCTGTCATTCCCGCGCAGGCGGGAATCCATCTTGTCTTCCAAAGAGCTAGGACTGGACTCCCGCCTTCGCGGGAGTGACATTTGTGAGGGTGCGGCAAAGATTGAAGGGCTTTTCAACAAGCCCGTTCCGGTGGGGTACAGAGAACTATAGTTTCTTCGTAGGGCGGGTACGTCTTCGAACCCGCCTCCAATGTTCGCTATGAAAGAAACAGATGGCGAGTCTGAAGACAAACTCGCCCTACGGCAGACACGCCCTAAAAAGACTTTGCGGTGGGGTTGCGCTTACATCTGCGGTTGCAGATATCTTTCCGACTGCGAGGGTCCGGCGCGATGGGCGCGGCGGAATGCCGCTATCTCCTGGCCAGCGACATCATCAACGATATCCCGCACTACCAACTGCGCCACCGCGTCGGTAGCGTCAACCAGTGCGACCACCGAATGACTCAAAGCCCAACAGGCGACCATATCATTCGACGAAAACCGAATCGAGAGGACGTTTCTCTTTTTGTTGGTGAAGAGCGACGGGGTCGCTATTTCGGTGCGAAAATCAAGCCAGCGCATATCGGCAGGAAAGGAATGCTCCGGCCATTCCATCTTATCTGTCACCCACCACCGTCGGCGGGGAACAGAGACCTCGATGAAGAGCAGACGCCCGTCTCGATCCATGTCCAAGCGAACTCCGGTTGACTCGATAAAAGAAAAGAACCGTTCCTCAGGGGCGCCGACCTGTACATAGAGCGCATCCTCCTCAAGCTGGTAGAATGCACCCCCAGCAAGGAGCGGATATTGAGAAGGCTCGACGCGAAAGACGAGCCTTTCGGTTACAGAACCTTTTTGAGCCGATTCGCTCACTTATTTGAGGTCTTTCATCTGTTTTGCGGCCTGTTCGGCTTCAAGTGTCCCCGGATGTTCATCGATGATTCGCTGAAACACCTTTTTGGCGTCTTTCTTGGCACCCAGTTCCTGGTGCGACCGTCCAAGCTTATACAACGCCCTGCTGGTATTGCCCGAAGTCTTGAAATTATCGAGGACGAAATTGAATTCGCCTATCGCGTCCTTATACTTCTCGGTCAGATAGTATGATTCCCCGAGCCAGTAGTGGGCATTCTCGGCCAGTTCATGCTTTGGGCAGTTCTCTATGTAGTTCTTGAATCCCGCAATGGCCTTGTCATACTCATTGCGCCGTACGGCAATGAAGGCCTCGTCGTAGGTTGCCGAGCAATCGATACTCGGCTTCTCGGCGCCAGCGCCGGTGTCGGTGTAAGTTCCTTTTGACTGCGCTCCGGGAGAGGATTCGATGCGCGTCACCGTCCGAGGTTGCTGGCTTATCTTATTCAGCTTCTCCATCAGGTCATTGTAGTTCTCAAGAAGGGCCGCAATCTGCCGCTGAAGGTCGCTCACGGTAGAAGCGAGATCGGCTCGCATTTTCTTCGTGTTTTCGCTCTCGGCGTTGATTGTGGTCGCGAGGGTTGTCACCGCCGTTTGATTGTCGGCGAGGCGTGTTTCCAAACCCGCAATTTGGTTCTTTATCTCTTCGGCCTGACGGTGCGTGGCGCACCCTGTGACGAGAATCAGGCAAGAGAAAACCGCCACCATGATGGCGGCGGTTCTCAAATTGTTCATACTGTGGTTCATGTCAATCCGCCTTTCGCGTTACTGCGAAATGATGCGGAATTCGCACCGACGGTTTTTCTGCCATGCGCCTTCATTGTGACCGTTGTCGGCCGGACGCTCTTTGCCATAACTGATAATCGAAATCCGTCCGGAGCCGACTCCCAACTGGGCGAGATAATCCATTGTCGAGCGGGCGCGTTTTTCGCCGAGCGAAAGGTTGTATTCAACCGTGCCGCGTTCGTCGCAATGTCCTTCGATCTTGACTATTACGTCGGGGAAATTCTTGAGCAGTTCGTAATTGGCGTCAAGAGCGGCCTTGGCGTCGGAGCGAAGGTTGAACTTGTCGAAATCAAAATAGACGGTGCGGAACTGCGCCTCGGTGAGCACTGCCTTTGGCGCCGGTGGCTCTTCTTTTTTCACCACAATGGTGTCAGCCTTTTGGACGGGTGGGGGCGGGGGCGGCTCGACTGTCGGCTTTGGCTTTGGCCCGCAATTATAACTCATTAGAGCGATGGCGAGCAGAATGAATGCAGTGGCGATCTTCGAACTTCTAAACATGGCATATCCTCCGGATTATATCCGATTATTTCGTTCTTGTGACTTTCGTTTCAATCTATCCCTACTCGCCTGTCAAATCAATAAAAAACGGAACATATTTTCCGTCTCTCTGGCTATATACAACTGCGTATCTCTCAATCACTTGGGGATCGGCCCCCAGACCGGATTGGAGCAGTCGCCGCTTCGGGTAATACGCCTTTGGTTCCGTCCGGTTATATCCATAACAAAAATGTCCTGTGGTCCAAGGCGCGTCGAGGCGAAAACGATATGTTTGCCGTCGTCGCAGAAGTGCGGGTTCTCGTTCATTCCCAGCTCGGTGAGGATGCGATAGTCTGTCCCCGAGGTGTCAATCGAAGCCAGGTCAAATCTACCAGAGGGAGTTCGCGACACGAAGGTAATTCGATCGCCGCGTTTCGACCAGATCGGCGAATCATTGTATTTGCCTTGGTTGGTGACGCGATAGGTGTATTGCCCCGATGTATCGACGATATAGACCTGCGGGTAGCCGGTGCGATCCGACGAGAAACAAACGAGTCGGCTGTCGGGTGACCACGAGGGGGAGGTATCGATAGCGGTATGAACAGTGAGTCGCTTGACGACTTTCCCATTCAGATCCAAAATATACAGCTCGGAGTTTCCATCCTTCGTCATAACGCATGCGATGCGGGTGCCATCGGGGCTTACCGCCGGAGCCGCTATCAAACCGGGGAAACTGGCGACCTGCTCGCTCTTACCGCTCGTGATATCCGCCTTGAATAACTGCAGATCCCCTTTAAGAAAACTGGTGAAATAGACAGTGCGTCCGTCGGGAGAAAATGCCGGAGAGATATTTATCGAGCCATTGCGTGTGACCTGACGTTCGTTGGCGCCATCGAAATCGGCGATAAATATTTCCTTCGATTTTCCCAGCTTTCGCGCGTAGGTGATCTTCGACCTGAACGGCCCCTGATCGCCGGTAAGGGCTTTCACGATATCATTGGCGATGTCATGGCTCATTTCGCGCCATCGGCCGCGGTCGTCTTCGATCCGTCCCTTGTAGATTTCCCTCTTTGATCCAGTGTCGAAGATGCGATAGGCGAGGCGAATATGCTCACCCGGGAACTCGGCCTCGGTCTTGACTACGAAAGTCGCGCCAAGCCTCTGCCACCCCATCAGGTCTAGCTCCATGATTTCGTAGACTTTCATGTAGAAGCTGTCAACCAACACCAACTCAAAGTCGGCATAGAAATCGATATCGAACCGGATGATTCCGGCGCAGTAGCGAAGGAGGGCGGAATCTTCCGGACTGACAAAATTCGTGCCGACATAATCGATATCCTCGATTCCGACCGGAAGGGGTTTGACGTCACCGGTGCGGAGGGTGTCGAAGAAAACGCGATGGATATTTTCGTCGTTGTCTTTTCCCTGGGCGAGGGCGGATGATGCGAGAATCAGAGCAAGAGCGGAAGCGGTCAATAGTTTCATTGGGTTCCTAATTTTGCGGATCAAACTTGAAAGGGATGGTAATGCCTAAGATTTCATCTACAAACTCACGGGGGAGGGGTGGAAATGGCGCCGATCGTTCGATAGCCGCCAGACAACCGGCATCGAAATCCTCAATGCCTGAACTCGATTCTATCTTCACTTCGACTACTCGTCCTGACCGTATCACCTGAAAATAGACGACACAAACCAGCGCGCCATCGTAGAGCGTCGTATTACGCCAATTGCTCTGAATCTTGTAGAACGCCTGTGTAAACCAGTAGGGGTAGTTGAATTCAGCGTTGTCGACTTTCACACCGGCGAATGGCGACCCTGGCCCCGCGCCGGTGACGTCAGTTTGCTCGGCCTCAGATGCTTTCTCTTCGGCTTCGACAGGCTTGGTCTTTGGCTGGGCTTTCGGTTTTGGTTTCGCCTTCACTGCCTGCTTCGGTGGTTCTTTCGGCTTCGCGATTGGAATTGCCTGTTCTTCGATCTTCGGCTGAGCCGGTGCAGGCGCAGGCGCAGGGGGAGCAATTTGCTGAGGGGCTGGCTCCGGAAACGACGCCAGGTTTACGCGAATGACCTCGTCGAAATCGAATTTCTTCGATGAACTCATCGGCACCACAACCGTTGTCGCAATCACGAGGACAACGTGCAGGAGTATGGAAAGGGTAATTTCAAGCTTCATCGCTTCGTTTTTGATTTTCCATCGGCGGGTGACGTCACCAAACCTATCTGTTCTACACCCATCTGCTTGAGACGACCGATAACGTTGATGGCGACGCCATAGACCACGGTCGAATCCCCGCGCACATACACGGCCTCGGTGGCCTTGGCTTTCATGGCGTCCTTAACAGCCGTTTCCAGCTGGTCGAGCCGGGTCCATTTGTCGTTGACATACATCCCGCCCTTGGCGTCGAGCGTAATCACCACTCCCTGCACCTCGTTCTTGATGGGTGCGGCGGTGGTCTTGGGCAAGTTGACCTCAATCCCCGACTGCAGGAGTGGCGCCGAAATCATGAATATGATAAGGAGCACCAGCACCACGTCGACGAGATTGGCGATATTGATATCGGCCATGGCCTTGTATTCGCGTCGTCGCCTTCGGTGCATCAGCGGAACTCTTTCTTGGCGCGGGCAATGAACTCAAGGATGAAGTTGTCGGTGTGTTCGTTCATAAACTTCGTTTTACTGCTCGCCCAGTTGTAGGCGATGACGGCCGGGATAGCCGCCCCCAGTCCTACGATAGTCGCGAGCAGAGCCTCGGCAATACCGGGGGCCACAACCGCGAGTGAGGCGCTTCCGCGCTCTCCGATTGACCAGAAAGAATTCATAATGCCGACCACCGTTCCCATTAGCCCCATGAATGGCGCCGAGTTGGCAGTTGTCGCCAGAAAGACAACTTTGCGCTCCATCTTGCTGATTTGTTCGGACTGGGCCTTAAGCATGGTCATTTCTACCACTTCGAAATCGTCTATGCTGAATTGTGTCGGAGCCTTCTGGGCCGGTTCGGCCTGCAATTCGTAGAGGTGCTCAAGTTCGTTGCACCCTGCTATGTATATTTGCGAAAGGGGAGAGCACGGAAGGGATTTGGCGTGGCTCATAGAGTCGCCTATTTTTCTTCCCCCGCGAAAATGCTGGGTGAATGCGCCGGTTTGATAATCTATAGCCCGATACTCGCGCCACTTGTGGATGATGATAATCCAGCTCACGATCGACATGAGCATGAGGGCGATAAGAATAAAAAGACCAAAGGCCGAGGTGTCGCCGATGATCTGCCAGATTGTGCCGCTAAACATGAAGTCGGTGGAGTCCTTTCCCGTCGTTGGTTGTACGCCGATGGATGAGAGCTTGTTGAAAACATAAGGCCACTACGTTCATTAGTAGGTCGGTGTTCCGAGGTCCCGCTTCGGCGGGAACGAGAAACCCGACAACCCTTCGTTTACAGCAAGCGCCTCAGCATGGGTATCCCACCGCTTCGCGGTGGGGTTATATTTCTCACACCGCAAAGCGGTGTGTTACCCGTATTACTTCTGAGTACACAGGTTTCTTTCAATTGCTCAAGCATTCTACCCCCAAAAGGGGCAGAGGGTCAACAAAAACCGGATATGAGGTGTTAAATCTTGACCCGACAGGGGCTTAGCCCCTATTTCGTCACAATCATTATGAAAACAGCGTTGTCAATTGTTCTCGTCGTCGCATTGCTCTCGATTGTTGTGTGTTCGTGTGAGTCAAAAAAGAACTCCGATGGCGGTAAAGTGCCGCTTGACGTCAAAGAGGCCGAGGCCAAGGACCCCACCCGCCTCGATTCCGCCCGCACCGATGTCGAGCCGACGTGGGGGAAGGGGAAGGCGGTGGGGGATAGCTCTTCGTAGGTCGGTGTTCCGATACCCCGCCAGAGCGGGGGAGAGAAACCCGACATTTCTTTCTCTGTCATTGTATGTGACCCGCAGACGTCTCGTTTACCGCATCTCATCCAATACCGCCAATCAACCACAAAAGCCATTGCGAAACCGTTTGAGATCGTTATCTTTGAATCGTCATTGCTTTGACAATGAAGGAGGGACGCTCATGATTAAAATCTGTTTACTCATCACACTCGTTCCCGTATTCGCTAACGCATACATCCTCAATGGCGGCGAGGATGCGACGATCTAGTCTGTTATTCCATAGCAAAAGGTTGACGTGACAGGTTAACACATAGACTCGTGTGCAGTGAGGAGGTGGTGACGTGGAGTCTGGCGCCATTCCAAAACATTGGCGATACCTTGGGTTGGATTTGAAAAGCGGTTACCAAGCGAATTTATGCTGGAGCATGATAATCGTTTACGGTGCGATTATTATTGTCACGGCTTCAATTACTTTGTGTGCCCAAATAGTAGCCAACACGGCTACTAAGCAAATCGACCAAAAGATCATATCCGAAAAAACTGTGGCTGATGCTCAGGGAACAGAGGTAGCCGACAGCCCCGATGGCTCTCGAAGTACGGGTTCCATTGCAATGGTACTACCCGAGAATTACCCGCGTGGTTTCGTGCGCAACATAAAGATCATTCGGGAGAATGTTTCGCCATTAATATCTACCATCGCATCTTCTCACAATGATGCACACGAGCCCATTGGTGAAATGCCAATCTCTAACACCTATCCCAAGTCTGTTTATGAGGAAAGTACTGCGTATGGCTACGGAATTGGCGATAGTGACGATGGCCTGCCTCCGATAGAGCCATTCCTTCCTCCCATACAGCACTTACCGTCAACACCGCAATTTAGTTTCCGCGATCGCCCAGAACACGGTTTGATCATGCTTGCCGCAATTTACTGGCCAACAATCGCATCCCAAAGCGACACTGGCTATGTCGAAATTGTTTTGGATATCGACACAAAGGGAAGAATTGAATGGTCGGTCAAGAAAGAGCAGCCGAAAGGCAAAGGATTCGCCAGCGCTCTTGAAGACGCGCTTATACGGAGCAAGTTCAATCCACCGACTGATGAAAATGGCGAGAAAATCTCTGTCCGAATAACGCTGTCAAGCGTGATTTGCTACAATTGCCCGCCTTTGCTGGAGTCAACTGTTAGCAATATGGAAGCGGTTCAACTTCGCCGCGGCCGATAGTGGACTTGTCGGAAATGACAGAGGAAGGATGGGCAGACGGGATCTCCGCTTTAAGGCCGGACTTCGCACGAAACAAAGAGCGCGGGTACAGGGCGAACCCGCGCTACTGTCTTATTGGATTTGTAGGGATTGTGTCTCGACAGCTGACGCGCGAATTAAGATGCCGGGTTTCTCGTTGCGCGTAGCGCACCTCGGACACCGACCTACGAAGAAGCTGATGGGCTACCAGGAAGAAAAGATGGGTTCAGGATCAGCGTCCCGCCTGAAGCGGGACTTGTCCGGAATGACAGAATCGAGACGCCAAGTTCTTCCTCCCCTTCCCGCGTCGGGAAGGGGCAGGGGGATAGGTCGAGATTCCCTACCCCTCGATCATCTCGACATTGGCGCGGGGGACAACGGCCTTTTCCCCGCTTTCAAATTCAACCCACAACACACGCGCGTGGGATTCAGAACCAAGTTTTTGCAGTGGAGAAGGAAGTTCGGTCACTTTGCCGAGACGGCCAAAATATGGATGGCGAATCACTCGCACCGGCGAACCGATGGTGAGCCCCATAATTTGTCCTTCGCCGTTATTGCCGGCATTCATGGGGGTATCACTCGGTATTACAACCTCAGGGCGAATCACACCAGCGCGAATCTGTGTGGCGCCGTTGATGCAGGCCATCTGTCCTTCGTGCCGTTTGAACAGGTCATAGGTCTTTCGCGCCATACTTATCTGGCCGAATCCTTCGGTCACCACAAGGGTGATGCCTTTGTCTTCCGATCCGGTGATTGCAACGCCAATATCATAGCCGAGAAAATCGCGCAAATCCTTATCGTCGAATCCGCCGACAACGATCCCTTTCACTCCGGTCGTAATCGCTTTTTTGAGTGCCGCCGCCGTGACGAGGGAACCGCCGATAACGACGCGCCCTTTCATTTCGGGCTTAATCAAATCGTCGGACAATATTGTCGAGTTGTCGGGCGTGGCAACGAGAATGTTGCCGTAGGTTTCTCCGCCAATGCCGAAGATTCCCTGCGCAAACGAGGCCCGGCAGGCGACCACGACTCCCTCTTGCGGAATAACTTCGATCACTTCGCCGCGAATATATGCGCGCACTTCGACCGGAATGGGGAGGCCGCGCTGAAGGACCTGGCCGGTGATATGGGAAATTGATTCAATCGTCCCTTCAAGGGTTGATTTGCATTCGCTGTGAAACAACTTTGTTCCGAAGAGACCCTTCTTATAGGCGATTACGTCCCCTTCTTTAATCGCTTCCCCCTGCTGTTTGACCATGTAGCCGGGAAGATCTTCAGGGGGCAGGCCCATCTTGTTGGCGACATTGAGCGGAACGACATTGCCGGGGAGATGGGTGCGTGCGACGACATCGTCGGGACTCACCTTGTCGCCGACTTTTACCATCACCTCGCCCTTGAGGGGAAGGATGCGATGCTTCTTGACGATGATATCGTCGGTTACTTTGAGTCCGGGGGTATAGGCGTGGGCCATGGTACAGCTATTCCTTCGTTTGTTGTTCGCGGCGGCGACGTCGGCGTCGTGCGAGAGCGATAATGATGACGATGAGCACCGGAATAGGTATGAACGGGTAGTATTTTTTTACACCGTCTTCCTGTTCAGATGCGCTCTCGGTGGTCGCCGTATTCTTTGAAAGATCCGCAATCTTGAGTTCTTCTTTGGGGGCGCCGACATCCTTGGTCGGCTTTGAAAACGACTCGACAATGGCCGTAAAGGTCGCCTTACTTGCTTCGAAAATAGAATCAGGCGCATAGCAATAGAAATAGGCAATGCCGCGCTCGTAGAACTTCATCATCAAAAGATGCTTTTTGAGCGGTTCTCCTTTTTCGGTAATATCCGAAAGGATGCTTACTACTCGCCGTTCCTTGTCAAACACCGGCGTATTGGTCTGAATATCCGACATGAAATTGCCGACTGGGAAATACTTCACATCCTTCCCGAATGAGGCCGACAACACATATAATGTCGAATCGACCGAATGCTCATCCATCGGGCCGGAAGTATCAACCGTCACAATAACATACTGGTTGGAGAAAAATGGTTTCGATGCCGTCGGTGCAAAGACGGCGTCATAATTCATGACTGTCCGTCCGGCGCCAGCCCGCGACAGGAAGTAATCAACCGTCCTGTAGTCGACCCGACTCCAGTCGGCAGGGATATCAATCTGAAATCCGCCATTAAAACTGACATACGGCTCGGCCACGGCGCAAACGGTCACGGCCAAACTGATCACAAATATGGTTAGTATTTTTCGCATACGTCTTAGAAGTTCACCGACGGATAGATATCCAGTTCTTTCATCCATTTTGTCAGGTTACTGACACGATCAGTGTCAGGGATGCTTGATAGGTCGAACGGCCGTCCGCGTCCATCAAGGATGATACCCACGACGCCGCCGTGAACTTCCTTATTGACGGTCACGCCTTTACCCGCGCCGACGTCGAAATTCTTTTCCGGTTCGAGCGTTACTTTGGCCGTGAGGGGGAGGCCATTGGGAGCGACGCCAAGATCAAACTTTTTCATCTCCAGCCAACTCAACTCGCCTTTGACTGTACCGGACGGCAGTTCAATGGTGTACTTCATGATATTCCCGGGCTTCTTTGAAATACCCGAGGGGGCGATACAGGTTCCGAGATGAATGAGGCAGTCCTTCTCGAATACTTCCGTCGCCGCTTTCGGCTGAACCTCGGTGAGCACACCAAGCTGAGGCATCATGAAGATTGAGTCGACCGCAAGGCGTGTGATCCCCTCGGGCATGAAGGCGTCAATCATCATGAGCGCTGATTGTTGACGACGAGGGGCGTGCGATAATACGCCGCCCGATCCTATTAACATGTCAAGGGTCATCATATTTACGATAGTCAGTCCTGAGGCCGATTGCTCGAACGCATCGGCGATGGTGCGCTGTTGCTGAACGCCTTTCAAGACGGTCGCGAAGTTCTTGTGCTGGATAAAGGCAAGCCGCAATGCCTCTTTGGCGATAGCTTGCTCGAAAATAAGTTCTTCCATTGACTGCGGTATGGTAGTCGGACGAACCATTTTGTTTTTGACGCGATTGCGAAGGTCGCGCTCATCCATCAGGAATGGCACCCAGCGCATGACCATCGGCAATGTCGCTTCGGCGAAGACGTTCGAAATCGAATACGACATTCCCAGATTGGCTGATACCGTACGATTGAAGACTGGCGTCTTGCCGTCAGGACGGAAAACTGAAAAGACGTCGGTTGTAGCGCCGCCTATATCGACACCGACTGCTTCAATATTATAGATATTGGCAATAGTCTGAATAATCAATCCCACTGCGCCGGGGGTCGGCATGATGGGGGCATCGGCCCATGACATCAGTTTCTTGTATCCGGGAGCCTGCGCCATCACATGCTCCATAAATAGCTCATGGATTTCTTCGCGGGCAGGGCCGAGATTTTCCCGCTCAAGAACCGGTCGAAGATTCGGAACGACGCGCAGGTCGACTTTTTGCGCGAGTGTCTCCTGCACCATTGGCGCCGCCTCTTTGTTGCCGGCATAAATAATCGGAAGTTGGTAACCACTCCCAAGGCGTGGTTTCGGATCGGCGGCTGAAATCAATTCGGCAATTTCGACCACATGCTCTTTTGTGCCGCCATCGATTCCGCCTGACAAAAGAATCATATCGGGACGGAGGCGTCGAATTCGTTCGATCTGCTGGTGAGGGAGACGTTTGTCATTCGATGATATTACATCCATCACGATGGCACCCGCTCCCAACGCGGCACGCTCGGCAGATTCGGCGGTCATGGAACGGACAACACCAGCCACCATCATTTGGAGTCCGCCACCAGCCGACGAGGTCGAGATAAAGACGTCAGTGCCGATCTTGCCATTGGCAGGGGTGATAAACTTCCCGTTCTCATCGAGAATTTTGCGTCCCGAAAGCTCTTCCACTTCCGCGACGGCATTCAGCACACCCATGGTTACATCTTCAAACGGAGCTTCTACTGTAGTGGGAGCTTCGCCTCGGGTGATCAGGCGATATTCGCCATTTACGAATTCAATTAAAATGGCTTTGGTCGTTGTCGAACCGCAGTCGGTCGCAACGATGACTTTAATATCTTCGGGCTTGAGCTTTGTGGTCATCGTTTTCCTTACATATTCGTTGACCTTGGGCGACTGCTATCATGTCGCGGATTTTACTCTCATGTTACGGGAAAAATGGATAGCCTTGCCTGGTCCAAATCCGCTGAGTTAATAAGTATAATTATAGCGACAGATGATGTAAACAGGCAATTTGTCGGAACGGCGGCGATTCCGCCCTTTTAGCCTAAATTACTATCCGACCACGGCTTTCCGCTTGACTGGCTGTCGCCAATGCAGTTAGATTGGCGGCTGGTCATGCGTGCGTTGGGTCGATGACGCTGTCAGTGCCGGGCACTGAACAGCAAGATGTAACCCAGCGTCTTTTTCATGATCAACGAAGGTTGGCTGGGTACGGGATCGTCCCCGCCGAGTTGCGTGAGCCGGACTCATAAAGGAGAATTCCCCGTTGCCTTTGTACCGCCGCCATTTGCCTTGTAGATTTTTCACAGGCTTAGTCGTGTTTTTTCATTTTTTTCTTTTTCTCTTATTGGCAGGTCAAGCGATTTCTCAAACCGCCGAAACACCGGTGTCTTCCGCAATAGACTCTCTTAAATTGACCGACCACACACCACTTCCACCAGGTTCGATATCCGCAGAAGACGTCCCCGACGATGCTGGGGGCGCTATCGATATTATATGGGAAGTTTCGCCTGATGACGTTCCAAACGGCAAAGTCCGCTCCTACCACATATTTCGCTCAGTGTCATTGAATGGAATGCCCTCGGAGTTTACAAAGATCGGTGAGATAAATGCCGGGTCGACCACGTTTCGCGACGGACGAGCGGCTGAGGATGTCGACAACTTCTACAAAGTGGCGGCGGTCAATTTCGAGAATAGCAATGGCACCCTGCTTTGGGAGGCGATGTCCTCTCCGGCGCTGGTGGGGCCGGTGCATGCGACCTCACAGTGGTTCAACACACGCCGTGTGAATGCTTTCGTCGGCGTTGTCCTTCTTTCGGCGATCATCATCTTTCTCATCAATCAGGCCAAATCGGGCAAGAATCTCTACATCAGGAAAATTGCCGGACTTGAGGCGGTCGACGAAGCTGTCGGCCGTGCTACCGAGATGGGGAAGAAGATTTTGTTCATTCCCGGTATTCAGGATATGAACGACGTACAGACCATTGCCGGCATTGCCATACTTGGACATGTTGCCGAGCTTGCCGCAGAATATGAAGCCAAACTCGAAGTGCCAGTATCGAAATCCCTCGTCATGGTTACCGCCCGCGAGACAATGAAAGAGGCCTATGCCAGGGCTGGGCGCTCGGATGCTTTCCATGAATCGCAGGTGGTCTTTATTACCGAGGACCAATTCGGCTATGCCGCCGCGGTTGAGGGGCAGATTGTTCGCGAAAAACCGGCGACAATATTCTATCAAGGAGCATTCTTTGCCGAATCTCTTTTGCTTGCCGAGGTCGGTAATGCCGAAGGTGCGATTCAAATTGCAGGTACCGGCGAACCATCGCAGTTGCCGTTCTTTGTCGCGGCCTGTGACTACACATTGATCGGCGAAGAATTGTTCGCCGCCTCGGCCTACATGTCGCACGAACCGCGTCAGCTTGGCTCACTTAAGGGTCAGGATGTCGGCAAAGCCGTTTTCCTTGTGGCCATTGTCGTCGGCATAGTATGCGCAACATTTGGCTGGATAGACCTTAGCCACTTCTTTCGGGTAAATTAGAATGCGCCGCGAAATCCCCCTGATTATCACGACTATCGCCGGCCTGGTATTCGCTATAAGCTATTTCATTCCGCATATGCCATTCGGTGAAGCCGAAACGATCTTCGGCGATTGGGTCACCATTGTGCAGGCATTCGCTATCTGGCTCGGTGTTCTCAATCTATTGCGAGTGACGGGTGAGAAAATTCATAGGAAGCGCCCGGGATGGACATACGCCGCTATCGTGATCGTCACCATGGTCGGAACCATCGCCATTGGCATCTATGAAGGATTCGCAGGTATGAACGCCACGCCGCCGAGTTCATACCGCGACGCCGGCACTACCTTCGACTGGATCTTCCAGTACCTCTATGATCCGCTGTCGTCGACGATGTTCGCTATGCTCGCATTCTATATCTCTTCGGCGGCCTATCGGGCATTTCGGGCACGCAATCTCGAAGCCACCATGCTTCTTATCGCGGCATTCTTTATGATGGGTGGACGTGTTCCGCTTCTCGATCAACTCATTTCGCCATTTACGGATACGCTCGTATTCAGCAAATTATCATCATGGATTATGAACTTCCCGGTAGCGGGCGGTCAGCGGGCTATTGCAATTGGCATCGCCCTGGGAATCATGTCCAGCTCACTACGCGTGATTCTCGGTATTGAGCGCTCACATATAGGCGGAGGCGAGTAATGATGGGCCACTATATCGCGCTCAGCCTTCTTGCGGTTCTCGGTCTCGGGATGATCTTCATTTTTTACCTGACCGTGAAGGGGCGCACCATCGAACGAAGGTTCGTATTTCTTTACATTGTATTTACGGTGTCTCTTCCACTTTTCGTGAAGATGAAACCGCCGATACAAGTAAGCCCTGAGGTTCAGCAAGTTGTCGAAACAATTACGAGTTTGTCGCCGGGGGCAAAAGTGCTCATATCGTGCGATTTCGATCCCCCTTCAGCGCCAGAACTTCAGCCGATGCTTGTGGCCTTTACGAAGTATGCCCTCAAGCACGATCTGAAACTGATTTTCATGGGTTTGTGGCCGCTGGGCCCGTCTCAGGCTAACCGCGGACTGCGCCTCGCGCTCGCCGACACAATAATCGCCGCTAAAAATCTTACCTATGGAGTCGACTATGTAAACCTCGGCTTTCAGTCCGGCAATGAATTTGTCATTCAAGCCATGGGGGGAAGTTTCAAGTCGATGTTTCCACAGGATGATCGTCGCATCCCATACGATTCAATCCCGCTTCTCAATGGCGTTGTGAATTACCGCCAAATCGATCTCGTCATGAATTTCAGCGCGGGAAAACCGGGTACCATAGAATGGATACAGAATGCCGTTGACCGCTATCAGGTAAAACTTTCAGCCGGAAATACTGCCGTGCAGGCACCTCAAGTCTATCCGTATTTGCGGGCTGGGCAGGTGCGCGGCCTCATGGGTGGGATGAGCGGCGCCGCCGAGTTTGAGCTGGCCCTCAATGAAAAAGGGAAAGCCAGTTCGTTCATTCTATCGCAAATGTTCAGCCATTTGGCTGTGATGTTGTTCGTAATTGTCGGCAACGTGGCGTGGCTTATGACACGCAAGAAGAAATAGTAAGGGAAAGAAGAGAAAGCGCATGTCGACCGAATTTGGCGTATGGGTAGCGGCTCTGATGACGATCGGGCTGTTTTCGTTTCTCTACAAGGACAATCCTTTTTTCAAAGTATGTGAAGCTGTATTCATCGGTAGCTCCACCGGCTATTGGGCGGTCGTATATTTCTTCGACAACCTGCAGAAAAAATTGTGGGAAGGAATATTCCCTCCCGATGGCGCTGTCGGTGATGCCTGGCTCTGGGGTGGCGCCATTCTTGGCATCCTCATGCTCTGTCGATTGAGCAATAAAATCGGATGGATCGCGCGCTGGCCGGTTTCGTTTATCGTCGGCGCCACGGCCGGGCTATACATGATTAACTACTTCGTTTCAAGCGCCATGATGCAGGTTGCCTCCACTATGCAATCGCTGGTTGTGACAAATGGCGGCGGAATTGACTGGCAGGCCACCATTGGTTCGGTGGTTGTTGCGGTAGCGGTCGTCTCTGGCCTTATCTACTTTTTCTTCTCCAAGGAACACACCGGGGCATTTGGAGGTGTTGCAAAAGTTGGTATCTGGTTCCTGATGATTACTTTCGGAGCATCGTTTGGCTATACCGTCATGAGCCGTATGTCTCTACTCATCGGACGAATGGACTATCTGTTTGGCGACTGGCTTGGGATGATCCGGTAATGGTTTCCACGGCGAACCAGGGCGACCGTCGCTGTGCGACTAACCTGATTCGTCTGCTTCTCGTCACCTTCGCAGTTCTTCTGACTTTTCTACATAACAGAGCGCTTGCCGACAATTCCGCGGTAGATACATCTTCGGTAGTTTCTGCAAGCATTACCCCCCTCGCGCCACCGACTTCGCTTGTTGTGTCGGATCACGTCTATGACAACGCCGAGAGGCTTGATCTTGTCTGGGTGCCATCCATCGACGACAAACTTATCGCCAGCAAACTTATCGAATATCGCGTCTACCGCATCACCGATAGCGGCGATGGTCAGCGGATAGCCGTGCTTCCTGCGGGGGCGAATTCGTTTTCCGACGAAAATGTCGAATCCGGCCATCAGTATTCGTATTACATTACGTCGGTCGGGGCAGACAGCGAGTTTCCCTCAATTTCTTCCGAACCGATCGAGCCGGAGCGGGAATGGCTGAACTATCATCTCATCTCGCTGTTGCTCATCTGCATGATTATTGGCGTCGCTATTACCTATTTCATTGAAACAGCCCGCCGCGGCAAGAAGCTCTTTATCCGTCGCATCGCCGGTCTTGAAGCCATTGACGATGCCGTCGGACGCGCCACTGAGATGGGGCGGCCGATTCTGTTTATTCCCGGCATTCAGGATATGGATGACGTCGGCACCGTTGCTGGTGTCACCATTCTTGGGCGCGTATGTCGCGTTGTTGCTGAATTCGACACAAAAATAAGCGTCCCGACTTCTCGCTCTCTTGTCATGACTGCCGCGCGAGAAACCATTAAGACGGCCTATCAAACGGCCGGGCGACCCGATAAATACAGCGACGATATGTCGAACTATATCACCGACGAGCAATTCGGGTATGTGGCGGCAGTCAACGGCATCATGGTACGCGAGAAACCCGCCACCTGCTTTTACATGGGGACGTTTTACGCCGAGTCGCTTCTTCTTGCCGAGACCGGTAATTCGGTCGGCGCAATTCAGATTGCCGGCACCTCCAATCCTATGCAGATTCCTTTTTTCGTGGTGGCCTGCGACTTTACTTTGATAGGGGAGGAGCTGTTTGCCGCCTCGGCCTACCTCTCCAGTGAACCAAAACAGCTCGGCTCACTCAAAGGGCAGGACCTCGGCAAGGCTATCGCTCTGACTGCAATTACTATCGGTGTCATCGCCGCGACCGGCTCGAGCGCCTGGCACATCGGGTGGATGCAAGATATCCTGAACGCCCTGGAATCAATTTTCTTAACGAGATAGCAAAACAATGAAACGAGAAATCCCGCTCATAATTACATTCTCGGTTGGCGTTTTGCTGATTCTTTCGGTGTTTATCCCTCCTACAGAACACTGGGGGGAGACCTTTTCGCTCTTCTTCGATATCATCGCCGTTTTCGCCTTTTTTCTTGGCGGAGGAAATCTTGTCCGCACCCATATTTCAAAATTGAGTGGGAAAAAAGCGGGATGGGTCTATTCGGCTGTGACGTTGGCGGCGTTCTTTTTCATGCTTGCGGCGGGTCTTTTCAAAATTGCAAACATCGGCGGAATAGGGGCTCCAGTGACCGAAAATGGGTCCCTTTTTCAAGAGAGCTTTAACTATGTCATGAATCCGCTTGGCGCGACGATGTACGCCTTGTTGGCATTTTTCATCGCCTCGGCATCGTATAGAGCTTTTCGCGCCAAAAATCGCGAGGCCACCATACTGCTCGTGGCGGCATTCATCATTCTCCTCGGACGAACTCCTCTCGGCGTCGCAGTGACCAGCTGGATTCCCGATTCATGGGATATCTTCCAGATTCCCAATATGGCTATATGGATTATGAACTCGCCCAATCTGGCCGGACAGCGGGCGATTTTGATTGGCATCGGCCTTGGGGTGGCGTCGATGTCATTGCGTGTGATTCTTGGCATCGAACGAACCTATCTCGGTGAGGACAAGGGCTGAACATGATCCCGTACAGTCCCATCATCGCAGTTATTGGCATCGGTACCTATCTGTCGCTGGCTCTCCTTGCCACCGGCCTCATCTGGCTTTTCATTCGCTCTCTCAAGGGGAAGGAAGTCGATCGTCGGGTCATTTTTGTTTTTGTGTTTTTTGCAGTTGCCGCCCCATTGATTTTCCCGACCACATTCGAGGACCACGCCTCCGATATCGTCAAAAAAGTGTTCGACAAGGTCGACAATCTCCCCGAAGGTTCGACCGTGCTCATCTCCTTCGATTTTGATCCGGCGATGGCTCCGGAAGTGCAACCGATGGCGAATGCCTTCACACGCCATCTGCTCACAAAAAATCACAAAGTTGTCTTCATGTCCCTTTGGGCGACTGGACAGGCTCTTACCAACACCACTCTCGACGTTGTTGTCAGACGCGAATTCCCCGACAAAAAAGAGGGTGTTGATTTTGCAAACCTTGGGTACAAGGCCGGAAATCAGGGCGTGCTCAACGTCATCGTGACTAATTTCAAAAAGATGTTTCCCAATGACAGCCGCAATATCCCGCTCGACAGCATGCCGTTATTTACCGGCATAAACTCCTGTCGGGATCTCGACTTGATATTGTCGGTTGGGGGCGGTTTCCCCGGGCCAAAAGAATGGGTCCTCTTTGTGGGTGATCCGGCCAACGTCCCCATTGGCGTGGGCGTTGCCGCTGTAAGTGCGCCGAACTATTACCCATACTACCCGAAACAGATGCTGGGATTACTTGGCGGTATCAAGGGAGCGGCCGAGTACGAAAGTGAACTTCGCCGTGTGTATCCGCAACTCGCCTCTATGCCGACTCCCGCGCTTATCATGATGGGGCCGCAAACCCTCGCCCACGTCGTCGTCATGTCATTCATCATCATCGGTAACGTAGCCTTCTTTGTGGCACGGCGAAAGAAGCGGGAGGGTGCATGAAGCGATTGCCACTGATTGTCATGACCGTCGTCGCTATCTGCTTTGTGGCAAGCTGGCTTTTGCAGGGAGCGAACGCTGGGGCTGAATCGTCGAGTCCATACTTGCAGGGCTTTCTGGTAACCACTGCCGCCTTTCTTACCCTTTGCATCTTTTCATTCCTGTATCAGGACAATCCTTTCTACAAATTTGCCGAGCATCTCTTTGTCGGAATCTCCGCGGCCTATTGGATGTGTCTCGGCTTTTGGTCGACCATCGTGGGCAATCTTATTCCTCGATTATCGGAGGGGCTTTCCAACTGGTTCAAGGTTCCCTATCAACCGGGCGACTGGAATATCGTCTATTGGGTGCCG
>ERZ1292633.2091-Hain-H41-02um-R1-2091-length-20769-cov-6_pt1 | contig 20769 bp, 18 predicted proteins | sample MGYA00564406_ERZ1292633 | MGnify/ENA primary metagenome ERZ1292633 (study PRJEB36523, sample SAMEA6512639) | groundwater metagenome | collected 2019-01-08 | study: AquaDiva: Metagenomics assemblies of 32 groundwater samples
TCATCAACCCATTCTTCAATAAACAAGAACTCAGCGGGATGACCGCTATTTCTAAATAATCGATAACTTAAGCAGCCCGTTTCCAGGCGGGTCGGTGCAACGATTGCTTGCAATATGGCTTGTACCTCAGCGATTTTATCGGCAAATGCGGTCACTTGGGCAACGACTTTGATGGTTTTCTTTGGCATAACATTTCTCCATTCTTTCGGTTATTAAAATAATTCCAGAAAAATAAAGCAATCGCTTCTATTAACCTATACGCAGGAAATAGCAGTTTGGATGCATGCTGATATTTTTGTGCCGTGAATCGCATAGTTTTTGAGCATGATTAGTGATAACAGATACTTTTCTTGTAGAAAGCCTCTGTTCTATTGAGTGAAATTAAAGAAAGAATTTTATTTTTACAATTTCTTGCATCCAAATTTTAAGTTCCTGCGTATTAAGCAATGGAGAGATCGAGAGAAGCTATTTCTTTCAGGAAACTCCATAGGTTTCCAGTATCAGCAATTGCTATCACTGGGCAAATTAACTTGAAATGAATGGACAGGAGACACAGTCATGGTTTTTTTACAATCGAAACAACATCACGTAGCCGAATGGGTTAAATATCTCGCGATTGCTTTAATGTGCGGACTCGTTGCAATCGATGGCATGAGTTCTGCATTGGCTGATTCGGGTAAAGCACAGGTGCAGCAGACGGGAGTCAACGAAAACAAACACAACGATAGCAGTGAAACGGATCTACGCTTAGTAATAGGCAGCGGTACGGTAGCGTCAAGGCTGGGGGGATATCCGGGTATTCTGGCTTTTTTACACAACTTTGCCGTGCCTGCCTTGCTTTCCGATAATGAGATTGCATCGTTCTTTGGTAATTTGACGGAAACACCGGCTGATATTGAGCAGTGTTTAGCCATGATGCTGGATCATGATTTAGGCGGTTCGTCACGCCATAGCAGCGCGGTGCTCGAATCAGGTCATCAATGCCGCGGTTCCATGCCAAAAATTCACAAGGGGCGAAATATTCCGGATCGGACGATTACGAAATTTATTCAAATCATTGGTGAACAGGCTGAGCTTGCTGGCGTGAGTCAGGCTGACATCAAAGCGATTGCGAAAGTATTGGAACAGAGTCGTGGCGGGGTTCGTAACAAATGATTTACTTTCTATGAATCAACAACCCCACTGCATGCAGTGGGGTTGTTGGCCTGAGAATGTGATTCTGAAGGAAGCAGCAGGAAGCCGGTGTAAATGCCTTTAGATACTACCGCATGGAGTGCAAGCCAATCATATTGCCTTCAGTATCAGCGATCAGCGTGATAAAGCCGTATTCACCAATAGACATTTTCTCGCGAATTATCTTTCCGCCTGAAGGAGCCGCGCGAGCTGCTTCAACGGCACAATCTGCACACGTAAAGTACACTAACACTCCATTTCCACCGGATGGTCCGTCTTGCATCTTGACCAGTGCTCCGGATGCACCCATTTGATCTTTTACCATCGGAAAGCTCCACAGTTCTATTTGCATTTCTGCAGGACTATTCAAACGTTCCAGCTTCACCTGGAAAACAGCTTCATAGAAACGCTTGGCCCGATCCATGTCTTGCACGTAAATTTCAAACCACCCCACAGGGTTAATATTCATGTGAAGCCCTCCTGTTAACGCTATCGTAATTTACAACCAAACCATCATACCCATTTCCAGCGGATGGGACTGTAACGGATGACAGGGATAAATTCGGATGTAATATTCCTGCTTGCCACACAATTCCGGTGTTAACTGCAGTTCAAAAATATGTTCGTCTGAATCCTTTGTGCCTGAATATTCAAACTTGAAATGATTAAAGTTGGTTAATCGGGTTTTTTTATACTGGCGGTGCATCAGTAGTTCAACAATGACATCCCCTGGTTCCAAATTGTTCAGTTTGGCCGCCACCTTAAAATTCAGCGCTTCACTAAAATGCGCGCGTTCAGAGGGGATGTCTAACCGGCGGAGTGTTACGCCACGCCAAGCGTTTCTTATTTTGGCTTTCCAAGCAGCAATATTTTTTGCGCCAGAAAAATCATTGGCTGCGTATTGCATGCCTTTGTGACTAGCTGAGCGATAGAATTTCGTGACGTATTCATCGACCATGCGGGTAGAGTTATAACGCGGCAATAGTGACATCATTGAATGTTTGGCCATTTTTACCCATTCAGGCGAATAGCCGAGTTTGCCATAATTGTAATAGAGTGGAACTACCTGATCTTGCAGGATTTCATACAGTGCGCGGCTTTCTTCTTTATCGCGCAGCACGCCCTCCATATCTCTCGGGCCCGGTTTGATCGCCCAGCCATTTTTACCATCGTAGCCCTCCCCCCACCAGCCATCCAATACACTCAGGTTAATGGCACCGTTAATACCCGCTTTCATGCCCGATGTGCCGCTGGCTTCGAGAGGATAGATTGGGTTGTTAAGCCAAACATCCACGCCGGCAACTAAGCGGCGGGCGAGCCGTAAATCATAACCTTCAATTAATAAGAGGCGGCCTTCAAATTCTGGGAATTGTGCAATTTGACTGATTCTCCGGATGACATCCTGACCCGGTACATCGGCCGGGTGTGCCTTGCCGGCAAAGATCAGCAACACAGGGCGGTCTTGATCCAGGATAATTTTCCGCAACCAGTCGAGGTTTTCGAATAGTAAAGCGGCTCGCTTATACGTGGCGAATCGGCGTGCAAAGCCCAATGTCAGTACGTTTGGATTGATGGGATCAACAAACTTCAGTAGCCGGTCAAGATGGGCTTCAGAGCCATGATTTCTGGTATTTTGATCCGTGATGCGCGAACGGATGCCGTGAAACATTTGCGATTTTAACGATTGACGCACACTCCAGAATAAATGATCGGGTATGGCATTAATACCCGACCAATAGTCGAGATCGCACATTTTATTGCGCCATTCATGACCGAGATAACGATCAAACAGATCAGACCATTCCTGTGCCAGGAAGGTTGGCACGTGAACACCATTCGTAATATAGGAGATCGGATTTTCTTCTGGCTCAATTTGTGGCCACAAATCCCGGCAGATATTTGCTGATACGTCGCCGTGTATTTTGCTGACACCATTGTGTGTGCGTGAACCGTGAATCGCCAATGCTGTCATGTTGAAGTCAGGGCTATCGGATACATGACCAAGTGACAGAAATTCTTCGCGTGTAATGTTGAGATTCTGATAAAAGCTGGCAAAATAAGTTTGCATCATCTCTGCACTGAAATGATCATGCCCGGCAGGGACTGCCGTATGCGTTGTGAATACAGTATTGACGGCCACACTTTCCAGTGCAGTCGCAAAATCAAGTCCTTGCTCCACCAAATTGTGAATGCGTTCGAGAATCATAAAAGCAGCATGACCTTCGTTGATATGCCACACAGTCGGTTTGATGCCAAGCGCCTGGAGTGCACGCACACCCCCGATGCCCAGAATAATCTCTTGTTCAATCCGCATGGTTCTGTCACCCCCATAAAGGTTGTGCGTGATGTAGCGGTCTTGTGGAGAATTCTCCGGTAAATCGGTATCGAGCAGATAAAGTGTTACGTGGCCGATTTTTGCCTGCCATACTTTTGCAACAATGGTGCGTTGCGGCAATGCCACTTCGATTTGTACACTTGAACCATTCTCATGCAAGACTGGCGTGACGGGTAGATCATCAAAATCTGAAATAGTGTAGGTAACCTGTTGATTTCCTAAACTATCTATAGTTTGAGAAAAATATCCTTGGCGATAAAGCAAGCCGATCGCTACGAATGGCAAGTGTAAGTCGCTGGCTGCTTTACAGTGGTCTCCAGCTAGGATGCCCAAACCGCCGGAGTAAATTGGCAGGCTTTCATGAAAACCAAATTCGAAACAAAAATAGGCAACCTGATCTTGCGGGCCTAAGTGCCCTGCATAGTCCTGCGATGAGGACGCATCATGATAGGAATCATAAGTGGACAGGATGCTATTGTAGGTCGCGAGGAAAACCCGGTCTTCCGTTGCTTTTAGCAGTGCTGATTCATCCACGCGTTTAAGAAATGCCTTGGGATTATGTCCTACTGCTTCCCATAAATGCGGATCAAGGCGGGAAAAAAGCGTGCGCGTGGCACGATCCCAGCTATACCAAAGATTGTTAGCCAATTCTTCCAGACGCTTAAGACGCGGTGGTATTTTAGGATTGACGGTAATGGTGAAAGCAGTTCTCGAAAACATGATGACTCTCCTTGATGAGATTTATTTTTTGTATGGGTGGCTAATTCATTGTGTTGAAGAATGGAAATTGAATCCTGAAACCGCCAAATTTTCAATCCTGACTATTGAGCAGATTATGTGCCTCTTGCTTGGCACCGAGCAAGCTGATTTCATAATTGGTGATGACGTGCACGGGAATTTCATGCATCAATGCAGAAAATCGTCCCTTGTCTCGAAATGCGCGCATAAAGCCACCCGAGCTTAATATATTAACAATCCGAGGGGCAATGCCGCCCGCAATGTATACGCCACCCCGGCATAAACCGGCCAGCGCCAGATTACCTGCATAGGCACCATAGATCTCAGCAAATAAATCCAATGATTTAATTGCGATCGGGTGTTTACGAGTCTGGGCAAGCGCGGTTATAGTGGCGCCACTGTCTTCCTCAAGAATAATCGGTGCTAAATCTGAAGCTATCGCCGCATTCATTTGCAGGAAATTAAAAATATTGGTTAATCCGGATCCGGATAGCAAACGCTCCACCGATACATGGCCAAACTGATGGTGTAATGCCTTGAACAGGTGGGTTTGCAACTCATTGGTCGGCGCAAAATCCATATGACCCGCCTCAGTCGGCATTGCGAAATAGCGGCCTTCCAGCCAGGGTAGCCAGGCCACGCCCATCCCTGTGCCCGCACCCAGAACGACACGCATCGCTTGTGTATGGGCTTGCCCTTGCCCTGTTTGTAATGTTGTCAAATCGTTAGGTGACAGGCTTTCAATCGCTAAGGCAGCTGCTTCAAAATCATTGATGAGCTTGACAGCGGGGATGGAAAATTCAGCCGAAACGCCAGCGCTACTTATTTGCCAGGGTAAGTTGGTTACTTTTGTTTGCTGTGCAACGATGGGGCCTGCGATTGCAAAGCAGGCAGCTACCGGATGATTCGCTGTTTCGGTCCGACTCAGAAAATCTCTCAGCATGTCAGAGAAAGTTACAAAAGCGGCGCTGTCATAACGATGTGTGAATTGCTGATGGATTTCTCCGTCTCTTATTTCAGCCCATTGCAGAATGGTTTTGGTGCCACCAATGTCGCCATAAATAAGCTGTTTGTTCAAAGTCATCAATCCAGAAATTTCTAGGAAGTTTGCTTAAAAAACTGGTGCGTGCATCAGTACCAAAGTAATAGTATACATCGATAGACATGTTTTCATTGTCTTTGCTACGGTTTGACATACAATTGAACATTCAGTACATTTTTTCAGAAATTGGAAGGAATTGATTTCTCAATCGATAATTTTTTAAAAATGGCTTTATTGAATACATTATGACTGAACCATTGATCATCGCTAAAACAAACAAAACTGACTTGGCGCTTCTGCCTGCGATGGCAACACGCCATGGCTGCATTACCGGTGCAACCGGTACCGGTAAGACGGTTACCTTGCAGAAGTTGGCAGAGTGTTTCTCCAGTATCGGTGTGCCGGTATTTATGGCGGATGTTAAAGGCGATTTGACGGGTATTTGTAAACCCGGGTCGTTGTCCGGAAAAGTAAAAGCACGTGTGGATCTGTTAAAACTAGATTCGCCGGAATGGCAAGGTTTTCCAGTGACTTTGTGGGATGTACTCCAGGAAAATGGTCATCCGTTACGTGCGACGATTTCTGATATGGGACCACTGCTGCTGGCACGTCTGCTGAATCTGAATGAAACACAAGAAGGCGTCCTCGCGTTGGTTTTTAAAGTAGCCGATGATCATGGTTTGTTGTTACTCGATTTGAAGGATTTGCGTGCATTATTGCAATTTGTTGGTGACAATGCCGACAAATTCAGAACGCAGTACGGCAATGTTTCGTCTGCTTCAATCGGTGCAATTCAGCGCAGTTTGTTGCAGATAGAAAAGCAGGGCGGGGACAAGTTCTTTGGTGAGCCGATGCTCAATATCGAGGATTTAATGCAGACGATCGATGGCAAAGGTGTCATCAATATTCTTGCCGCTGATAAGTTGTTAAATTCGCCGCGGTTGTACAGTACGTATTTGCTCTGGATGTTATCTGAATTGTACGAGAATTTACCGGAGACCGGTGATCGTGAAAAACCTAGACTGGTATTCTTTTTTGACGAAGCGCACTTGTTGTTTAGCATGGCATCTCCCGCTTTGCTGGAGAAGATCGAGCAAGTCGTGAGATTGATCCGCTCCAAAGGTGTGGGGGTTTTTTTCGTGACACAAAACCCGTTTGATATCCCGGAAAAAGTCCTGACTCAACTGGGTAATCGCGTTCAGCACGCGTTACGCGCATTCACGCCGCGTGACCAGAAAGCAGTGAATGCTATTGCTGAAACCATGCGGCCTAATCCGAAACTGGATGTCAAGCAAGCCATTCTTGAGCTTTCCGTTGGCGAAGCATTGATCTCTTTCCTCGATTCCGACGGTTCCCCCAGTATTACCGAACGCGCTTTTATAGTGCCTCCGGTTAGTCAGATTGGCCCGATTACGCCAGAGGAACGAAAACAACTGATTCAATCCTCGCTTGTGGCTGGTGTATACGAACAGGAGATCGATCGCGAGAGCGCTTTTGAATTATTACAGGGACGAGCCGGCAGTGAAAAACCGCTTGGCAATTCATCGCAAGCCAAAGATTCTGAAAATTTGCAGAAACCAACAAGCGAGGGAATTTTGGGGGATTTAAGCGACTTATTGTTGGGTTCATCCGGGAAACGTGGCGGGCGCCGTGAGGGAGTGATTGATGCCTTCGCGAAGAGCGCAGCCCGCTCGGTGGGCTCATCCATTGCGCGTGAAATTACCCGCGGCTTGTTGGGATCATTATTAGGCCAAAAACGACGCTAGTCATTCCGTCATCACAAACAAAATACCGATACCCATTATGATTAATCTGGCCGTACAACTTCTCGCCACGCAATTGAATCAATATTTGCGGCGTACATACAATTTGGGTGAAGATGTGGTGGTGGTTTCCAATTTGCTGGAAATGGACGGGAGTGTTGCAGCCAATGTTAATAACAAGCTGGTTATTTTTCTGGTTAATATCGAGAAAGATACCGTTCCATTCCGGCAGGTGCGTTCACATGAAGTGGGAGAACGTGAAATACAGAGCAGTACGCCACTCTATTTTAATCTGTACCTCATGATGACAGCCAATTTTACCGGCAGTAATTATCCTGAAGCATTGAAATTTCTATCGAGTACTATTAGTTTTTTTCAGAAGAATCATGTGATGAATCATCAAACAGCACCTGAGCTGGATGCACGAATAGAAAAGCTTATTTTGGATATCGAGAATCTTTCGATTCAAGATCTGAGTAATCTTTGGGGTGCCTTAGGCGGGAAATATTTACCTTCGATCTTGTATAAAGTGCGGATGGTTGCTTTCGATGCTGAAGATATTGTGGGCCGCGTTTCGGTTGTGGGTGAGCCTAAAACCACAGTGCAATAGATTATGCTATAGAGTGATGGCAATAGGATTGCAATTTCAGTGTGTTGTGATTCGGGAAAAATCAAGGATTGATTAGAATATGGGCACTTATCGTCCGCTATTGAGTGTTACCGTTGAACATGCTTATTTTTTAGGGAGCAATTGCAAAACGCTCGAATTTGTTCCCACAAATTCTTGTGCTGCGCTCCTACGGAAAGCAGGTCTACTGCTCAAATCGTCAGAAAGCGGTGTTGCAATTTATTTTGATGAAGAGAAGATCGATATCTTGCGTCTCCATGCGGAAGATGAATTTGCTTTGGTTTTTAAAGTTTTTTCTAAAGACAGTAATTTTTTTCGCTACACAACTCCGGGTGCGCCGCCCGATAACACGATTCTTTTTTTAAATAATCAACACATAACGCTTGATCCAACGGGTAAGCAGATGTTGCATAACGGCCCCAATGTCACCGATGAAGCACTGATTGATTGTAACGCTGATCAGTTGGAAGGTATACTGGATCGAAAAGACTATCTCGTAAAGCCCGCTTTTATTGTCCAGATGTTTGTTACTGCCGATGCGCAAGGGCTGTGTTCAGAAAAACTGGATGTGGCCGCAAGAAAATTTTATATTCGATTCACAACCAACCAATCTTTCTGGAAATATTATATTTCCGGGGATTTGTCTAAACGCAATGTTTATATAGCGGATTTGGATAATGTAGTTCAATTCAATAATGCAGGGAATATCCTACTGCCCGGGCATCGTGAAACCGTCGTACTACAGTCATCCGTTGCGATTCCAATGCAAGAACAGCATCATCATCGCTTGCAATTGAGGGAGTCCGCTAACATGGGAGATAAGGTACTCATCAAACGCCTTCCCAACGCAAGTGTGAATCAAATGTATGGAGAAATGATGAATGGAAAAATGGAAAATGTCTCGGAGATTTATATCAATTAATTTAATATCTGAATGCTAAACCAACCTGCGCACATTCCAATTTTTTTTCGTGATACTTGAGAATTAACTGAACTTCCGATAATCTCCTATATGTTAAATTGAAACAAAGTAATAGATGGGGTTTATAAAGTTGTGTTGTGTATAAGGATCGTCGTTGAAGCTACTATTCCAATTAAGAGGAGCTGATTATGGGGCAGTATAAAACACCGGGCGTTTACATTGTTGAAAAGAGTGCATTTCCTAACTCGGTAGTGGAGGTTGCTACTGCAGTACCAGCATTTATTGGTTATACAGAAAAAGCCATCAACAAAGGAAAGACTTTGTTGAATAAAGCATGGCGCATTTCATCCATGTCTGAATTTAATAGTTTTTTTGGTGGGCCACCCAATACGCAATATGAAATTGCAGAGCTGACAGCTGCCAAAGCAAGTAATGCAAAAAAAGAAGGAGATACTAAAGCTGCAGCAATACCAGCAGTGATAGTAGAAGCTGATTTCTCAAACAATGACAAAGATTATATTCTGGGGCTTCAAGGCGCGCGCTATTTTTTGTATCACAGTATGATGCTTTTCTTTCAAAATGGCGGCGGCGCTTGCTATGTCATTTCGGTGGGTAATTATGATCAAAAGAAAGTAGAGAAAAAGGATCTCAGTGCCGGAGTTGATATTCTATTAAAAGAGCAAGAGCCGACTATGGTGGTGATACCCGATGCGATGTCATTAGCTGAAGCGGATTGCATCGCATTGCAACAAGCTGTTTTAAGTCATTGCGGGCAAGTGATGAAGAATCGCTTTGCAATCCTGGATGTTTATGATGGTTATAAGGAAGCTCAGGATAGTCAGTGTATTGAAAATTTTAGGAATGATCTTGGAACAAACAATCTGGATTTTGCGGCAGCTTATTATCCTTGGCTCAATACTTCCATTGTGCAAACCAGTGATTTGAGTTTTGGTAATATCTCCAACCTGCCGAAGTTACAGGAAATATTAAAAACTGAATTGGACAATAGTCAGTTAGATGCTAAGAAGAAAACTGAAATTGCTGAGAAGATTGCAGAAATCGGTGTCACCCCTAAAACAGACACAATGTCGACCGATGGAGATCTGCATAAGATTCTGAGTGTTGTTTGTCCGGCATATAACACGATAATCGATAACATCAAACATAAACTTAATCTGCTCCCCCCGAGTGCGGGTATGGCAGGTGTCTATACGATGGTCGATAATTCGCGAGGTGTGTGGAAAGCACCAGCCAATGTGAGTCTGAGTGCGGTTATTTCGCCATCCGTTGAGATTACCCATGATCAACAGGAAGACCTGAACGTGACAACTGCGGGTAAATCAATCAATGCCATACGTACTTTCATAGGTGAAGGTACTTTGGTATGGGGCGCGCGTACATTGGATGGCAATAGTTTGGATTGGCGCTATATCAACGTGCGTAGGACCATGATCATGCTGGAAGAATCTATTAAGCTGGCAACCAAAGCTTACGTGTTTGAACCCAATGTTTCCAGTACCTGGGTGACTATCAAAAGTATGATTAGTAATTTTCTAACCAGCATTTGGAAGCGAGGCGGTTTGGCCGGTGCATCACCGGATGATGCGTTTGGCGTATTTGTTGGCCTGGGAGAAACCATGACACCGCAGGATATTCTGGATGGCATGTTACGTGTCACTGTATTGGTTGCACTGAGCCGTCCGGCAGAATTTATCGAGATTACATTCCAGCAACAAATGCAGAAATCTTAACTTGGAAGTTATTGTGTTACCGATGCAGTTGGCAAAGATGTTTATTTCTTAATCATAAAAGTAGAGGTAAGTTATGGCAGATGATGGATCAAGTCAATCGACTTCTGTTTGGCCCATGCCAAAGTTTTATTTTCAGGTTAAGTGGGATTCTCAAGTGATGTCATTTCAGGAAGTGAGCGGATTGGACATCCAGTCAGAGGAAATCAAATATCGTCATGGCGATAGCCCGGAGTTTTCGGTGATCAAGATGCCGGGAATGAAGAAGGTCGGAAATATCACTATGAAGAAAGGCATCTTTAAAGGGGATAACAAATTCTGGGATTGGTTTAAACAAATTAAAATGAATACGATTAAACGATTGCCGGTTACCATCAGTCTGCTGGATGAAACCGGTAAGGCCACAATGGTATGGACACTGACGAATGCTTGGCCGGCAAAGATTACCGGCACCGATTTGAAATCGGAAGGTAATGAAGTAGCGATTGAGAGCATAGAAATCGTGCATGAAGGTCTGACTATTGCAAATAGTTGATTGTTATTCCTCTGATTTTGCAAGCAGGCTAGTACCTGATGAGTATTTCACTATTCGGGGATGTCTATCCACCATCTGCTTTTTACTTTAAGGTGGTGGTAGCGCCTCCTTTAGGATTGGCGACAGATACCTCTTTCCAGGAGGTATCTGGGATTGATATAGAAATGGATGTCGAATCCATTGTGGAAGGCGGCGAGAATAGATTTGTCCGGCAATTGCCCAAAGGTATCAAACATTCCAATCTGTCGCTTAAACGTGGCATCGCTCCGCTGACTTCGCCGTTGGTCTTGTGGTGTAAAGCGACGCTGGAATCTGGTCTGAATCTGGCTATCAAACCATTGCCTATTTTGGTATTTTTGATGAATGAAGACAAAGTGCCTATTCGAGGCTGGTCTTTTGATTCTGCTTATCCATTGAAATGGGAGGTAGAAAGCTTTGGATCGACTAAAAACGAAGTGGCCATAGAAAAGATTGTGCTGAGTTATACCTCATCAAATCGTATCATTTGATATCCATAAGAATACGAAATGTCGATAGAGATTAAACAATTGCTGATCAAGTCAAATATCGTGCAGAGAACAGGGAGCGAAGATCTCGAGTTATCAGAAGAACATCGACTCTTAAAAGAAGAGATGCTTGCGGAATGTCGGCGCTTGATTGTTGATATTCTGCAGGAAAAGGGGGAACGCTAGATGATTCTTAGTGGCGCAAAAGCGCTTCTAACAATCTCCCCCTGCTCCGTGGATGACGGCAAAATACGTGTTGATAGCTCCAGAAAAAAATTCGAAGCAATGATCAATCCTGCCGGATACGGGCATACTTTTGAGCTAAGCTATTCAAAAACCCGGGTTTTGGGGCAACCTGGAACTGAAACCAAGTACAATACAAGCCTCCCGCAAAAAATTGTTTTAAAAGAACTAGTACTGGATGCTACTGGCGCTGTCGTAACCAATCTGAGTTCTGTGTTGAGTGATCCGGTTCCGGTCAAGGAACAGATTGAATTATTGAAGGAGGTGGTTTATACGTACAGAGGTACCAAACATGAGGCACCGATTGTACAGTTAAAGTGGGGGGAACTACTATTTTATGGACGAATAGAGTCACTCAAATTTGACTACACTTTGTTTAAACCCAGCGGTGTGCCGCTACGGGCTAAAGTCACTCTCACATTCATTGAGTATCAGAGCAGCGAAGAAATATCCAAGGAAGCAGCAACAGAATCTCCTGATTTAACCCATCTGATCGTGGTAAAAGCAGGTGATACCTTGCCGCTTCTGTGTTATCAGGTTTATCGGGACTGTACCTATTACATTGAAGTTGCCAAGATTAACAATCTGACAAATTTTCGTGATCTAAAACCAGGGATAAAGCTTCAATTCCCTCCATTAAGCTGAGGTTTGCTATGGCAGATTCCCCATTAATGGGCAGCACGGGTGTCGTTTCGGTGGCCATTTTGAGTAATGGCGCAGCGATAGCCGATACTGTTCAAATTGTTTCTGTTGAAATAACCTATGGCGTTAACAAAATACCTAGCGCTAAAATAATCCTGCTGGATGGGGATATGCCGAGTAATGATTTTCCAGTTAGTAATGCGGATGATTTTAAACCGGGTGCTGTGATCACCATCAACGCTGGCTATGCCAATCAAACGACTACTATTTTCAAAGGAATTGTCACTAAACATGGCATAAAAATGGATGGTGACAATTTTTCCCGTTTGATCGTGCAATGTAGAGACAGCGCTGTTGCTATGACGATCGGTCGTAAGAATGCCAATTTTGTTGATTCCAAAGATAGTGATGTCATCGGTAAATTGATTGGCGCTTATAGTGGTTTAACTTCCGACGTGACGACCACTACGACCAGTTTTAAGGAGCTGGTGCAATATTATTGTACAGACTGGGATTTTATGCTGATCAGAGCGGAAGCCAATGGTTTGTTGGTGACTGTTGATGCAGGTAAGGTGAGTGTGAAAGCACCGCAGGTAGAGGGTGAAGCCGTGCTGACACTGACTTACGGTATTGATTTGATGACGTTTGGTGCAGATGTGGATGCTGCTTCACAATTTTCAGTGGTTAAAGGGATCGCCTGGAATTTGACTGATCAAGCGATACAAGAACAACAAGCGGGTCCAAATCAACTGACAGGTCAAGGTGATCTTGCTGCTGCTGAATTGGCTGGCGTGGTTGCTCCGGACTATTTTCGTTTGCAGACCGATGCGCCTCTTGAAAGCACCGCATTAACCGATTGGGTGAAGGGACAGCAAGTAAAGTCTGGTTTGGCTCGAATCAGAGGTTATGCCGCGTTCCAGGGGAGTGCTAAGGTAAAAATTGGCGAGCTCGTCGAGCTGAAAGGGGTGGGTAATCGTTTTAATGGCAGCGTATTGGTGACAGCGGTAAAACATGAAATTAAACAAGGAAACTGGGTAACGGAAATTGAGTTTGGTCTTTCACCACAGTGGTTTGCTGAGCAATATAAGGCCGAGGCGCCATTGGCATCCGGCTGGGTGCCCGGGGTGAGTGGGTTGCAGATCGGCGTGGTAAAAAAACTCGATGCGGATCCGGAAGGCCAGTACAAAATACAAGTATCCGTTCCGGTTTTGCAGTCAGAAACAGATGGGGTTTGGGCACGGCTGGCCAGTTTTTATGGCTCGAACGGGCTGGGTGCCTTTTTTGTACCTGAAATTGGCGATGAAGTAGTGCTGGGTTATTTTAACGATGACCCATCGTGCCCTGTTATTCTGGGGAGTTTGTACAGCAGTAACAGGAAACCTCCCTACGAATTAACTGCGGATAATTTCATTAAAGCAATTGTAACCCGGAGTAAGCTTAAACTCGAATTTGATGATGAGAAGAAAATAATTACGCTGATTACACCGGGGAATAACAAAATAGTCATTAGTGACGACCAGAAATCGATTTTGTTACAAGATCAAAATTCCAACAAAATTGAGCTCAATGCCAGCGGCATTATTATTGATAGCCCTAAAGACATTAAGATCAGCGCTAAAGGTAAAGTGACTATCGATGCGGTCGGTAATATTGAATCGACTGCGCAAGCGGATATAAAGAGTCAAGGTCTCAATATAAATCATCAGGCAAATGTTGGTTTTAGTGCAAAAGGCAATGCCACTGCAGAATTGTCAGCGAGTGGTCAGACTACCGTGAAAGGCGGTATTGTCATGATCAATTAAGCACTTCTAAGCATTCAGGATGCCGACCTATTTCTTTACAGGAGATGCGCTATGCCCCCAGCAGCGAGAATTACAGATATGCACGTATGTCCGATGCAAACACCCGCGATAGTTCCTATTCCGCATGTGGGCGGACCTATCAGCGGCCCCTGCGTGCCTACTGTTCTAATCGGTAATTTGCCGGCCGCTGTGGTCGGTGATATGTGTGTTTGCGTTGGGCCACCCGACAGTATTGTTAAAGGTTCAGCAACTGTCATGATCAGTAATAAGCCGGCTGCCAGAATTGGTGACTCAACGGCGCATGGGGGCACTATTGTCGTTGGTTGGCCAACAGTGATAATTGGCGGCTAGCATGGCAATGGTGTAGATGATGAGTGTTGATAAATCTTTTCTTGGAACAGGATGGGGATTTCCCCCAGAGTTCAATAAGTATGGGTCTGTGAGGAAAGTTTCGGCGGAAGAAGATATTCGTGAAAGCCTATTTATCCTTCTGTCTACAGATCCTGGCGAACGGGTGATGCAACCCACTTATGGCTGTGGTTTGAAAACACAAATCTTTGAAGAGATTAATGAAACTGCGGTAACGGTTATTGTCGACCTGATTAAACGTGCCATACTTTTTTTTGAGCCGCGGATCCTCGTGGAGAATATCAGAGTGGATTCAGAAAATAGTGAAGATATATTAAATGGTTTGATAAAAATTAATATCACTTATATTGTGCGAGCGACCAATAATCGTCACAACATCGTGTATCCATTTTATTTTACTGAAGGCACTAATGTTAAATTATAAGGTTTTCTTGGTGAATGAGCTCCCGAGCTAACTTACCTGTAAATTATCATCTGCATATTAGTGACGGAAGAAGTCAGGCGAAGAGATTGTTGCCGGCACTTGAGAGAGATTATTTCAATCTGGCTGATATGCATTTTCATACACTATTGGCGATGGTGGTTGATTATGTGCAGGTGATGAAGTTTTATAACCTGAATAATCAGGAAGATGGTGCCTGGGATCAGTTTTTTTCAGTGGATGAGACCATAGTTATCGCAACAATACTGGCACTGGATCTGAATAAATTGATGACCAGCGCGGTGTATAAATCATATACAACCGATTCCAGCGATGAATTGTTTAAAGCATTGCGTGCGGTACCCTCTAAAGAAATCAGTCAGCATATGATCTCAGCCTATTCGGTAATCAGCATGCTGGATAATTGGCTTCAACTACTTGCCATTTCACAAAACCAAGTCGGAGCCGATTTACGCAAAGTTCTGGAGAGTGTGATTATCGGACTTAAGAAAGATATCGACATACTCGGGCAATATTTGACCGGTTATCTTTCGCACAAAAGGGTAGAAGAAATTTTTTCTCGCGATTTGATTGCACTTGCATTTGCTCCGGCAGAAGGGAATCCGTTAAAGCATGCGGATTCTGCTGTTGATGTGCGCGATAAAGCGCCGATTCGATCATGTTTTTATGCTTTCATAAAAGCCATCGAAATGGTACAGGTAAGTGCAGCAAAGTTGTTGCCTGTTTCTTTGGTCAGTAGTGATCATGATCCAGCTGTCGGACTGTTACTTGCTTTCTTGCAGTTATTTCAGAAACTGCACAATAAGATTAACCGGTTCACACTGAATTATGTGGATTTTTATTACGATCAGGTATTGAAAGTACAGGCACGCGGCTATTCACCTGATCAGGTTTACTTGGTAATCATTCCCAGCAAAAAGGATTGCGACATACTCATTCCGAAGGGAACAGAATTCTTGGCGGGTCAAGATGAGAACAAACAGGATATTGTGTATACAGCCGCTGATGATGTCTGGGTAAACGATGCAACGGTGAGTGCTGTCCATACATTATTTTTTCAACGGGATGCATTAAATTCTCCCGAGAATAAATTGCTAGAATCTATTGTGCTCACTGGTGAATCGAATGGCCATGAGAGGCAGTTTGCCACAGGTTGCTGGTTGAATGATGAGCCAGTATTGACTGGCGAAAATGTTACAGATCTGGGTAATGTTCAAGCGCATCCATTATTTGGCGCGCCAAAGAAAGGCGAAGAAATTGTTCTGGTGAAGCATGCGCGTATTGGATTTGCGATAGCCAGTAAAGCTCTGTTACTGCAGGAAGGACGGCGGACTGTTTGTGTCAAAATGAAATATGCCGATGCGACGTTGGATGAAGACAAGCCAACATTGGAGCGATGGATTGAGAAAATTGCTGGAGCCATGCAATTATCCAAGAATGGTGATGCGATAACACGCATTCAGAAACAGCAGGTCTTTTTTAAAGCTTTCAGAGATATTTTTATTGTTAGTCTGTCAACTGCGGAAGGTTGGCTGGAAATACCGGAATATCAGCCCTCGTATTCTGGTACTTCACGACAACAAGAACAAAACAGTTTGGCAATCACTTTTTTTCTGCCTGAAAATTTCCCGCCGGTTATTCCCTATGACCGGGATATTCACGGTGATGGCTATGAAACTCAGCTGCCAGTAGTGCGTTTTATACTGAATCCCAAGTGTTACTTGTACCCCTATGGAATCTTGAGTAAGCTTGAATTGGCCTGGATTGAGATTGATGTGGCGGTAGAAGGATGCAGGACTCTCCAGCTACATAATAATATCGGCCAGTTATCTTCAGTGACGCCTTTTACACCTTTTGGTCCGCTTCCAGAAGTAGGTTCTTATCTGGTTATTGGTTGTCCGGAAACAGCAGGCAAACTGCTCTTAGATTTCAATGTAGAGATTCAATGGGGCGGTCTACCCGCAGGTATTGGTGGATTTAGAGCGCATTATCAAGGCTACGAAGCATTCGATACTGATTTTCAGATAAGCACTGCGGTTTTGACTAATGGTAAATGGATGCCGGAGAACGCTAAGACGACGGTCGTCACCTCGCTTTTCCAAATAAAACTGAATCCTAATGGTGGAGAAGAGGTAAGCGAGTACAGTACACTGCCTTGTGGTTCCGTTACATCTTATTGGAGTCCTTGGGAATACCGCAATTCAAAAGTAGAATTCAGCTTTACGCCATCCACCAATAAAGGATTCTTTAAATTTACATTGGTGTCGCCAATACAGGCTTTCGGTCATCGGGAATATCCTAATGTATTGGCAGAGGTGCTTACTTTCAATGCCAAGCAGAAGCATGCCAAGTTTCTTAAAAAAATACCTAACCCGCCTTATACGCCCATCATCACATCAATCGCAGTGAACTATAAGGCATCTTCAAAGATAGTGGCCGGTAAGGAAGAAATAAACTGTATTGCTGCAATGCAGGAAAAAATGATTTATCTTCATCCGCTGGGTTGGGAAGATTCGATCCCGGGAATGGACCGGTCGCGTTTTTTATTGCCGCACTACGCATACTCGGGTAATTTATTTATTGGGTTAAAGGGATTGGTGAATGGTGGAATAATTACGCTATATTTTTATTTGCGTGAGAATTCATTGCCGATTGAGAAAGTTCAACTGGGAGCATTACAGTGGTTTTATCTTACTGATAATCAATGGATGTCATTAAACAAGAAAGAAATCATATCGGACTCCACCCATGGGTTCATGAAATCAGGAATCATAACTTTGAATATTCCGAAGGATATCACTCAGGAAAATTCGGTTCTGCCCAGTGGATTATCCTGGTTATGTGTGTCGTCTGATCATAATCTGGAGAAATTCTGCAGCCTTTATTCGATTTATGCGCAAGCGATAAGAGCAAGCAGATTTACGGATAGAAATACGATACCCAGTAACCTGATCAGACTGCCTGCCGGAACCGTAACACGAACGCGAAAATCAATTCCAGGAGTAGGCGGCATAAGGCAAATTCAGCAATCCTTTGGGGGTGGCTTAGCGGAAGATCGTAATCATTTACGAATTCGCATCAGTGAGAGACTGAAACATAAAACACGCGCGTTATTACCCGCGGATTATGAATTGTTAATCTTGGAGCAGTTTCCACAAATCTATAAGGTAAAGTGCTTCCCGAACATGAGTCCCGATTTCGTAACTGAACAACGTTTTTCCCCTGGGCATGTACTGATTGTGGCTGTGCCCTATCTTACTCAGAGCGAAGTGGCTACACAGAAACCTTTTCTGAGCGGCCATTTGATTAATGAAGTGAAAGATTTTATTAGCAAGTTGGCACCGCCATTCATCACAATTCACGTCGATAACCCCGTTTATGAAGTGATACAAGTCAGATGCACGGTTAAGCTAAAAAATTCGTTGCTCGCTGGTATGTATTTGGGTCACTTGAATCAGGCAATTTCAGATTTTCTTTCGCCTTGGAACGAGACAGTCGGATATACCAGTCATTTTGGTTGGATGATCAGCAAGCATGTTATCGAGTCTTATATTCAGAATTTGGATTATGTTGATCGTGTTACCAATCTTTCGATATTGCGCATTGCGCCTTTAGAGGGAGACTACTTTGATTTGTTTGATAGTGCGGATAAGAAGAGAGCTGATTCGGACTCGGGATTCAGGGATATTATTCCTAAATATCCTTGGAGTATCGTGGCGCCTATTAAGCAGCATTTTATCGAAATTGATGAAAGCTACACTTTGATTGAACCAGAGGCGACGGGAATTGGGGAACTTGAAATCGGCGGTACTTTTATAATTTCTGACGAAAAATGGCGCGAAAAGATAGAAAAACATTAGAAGCCAAATTCAAGAATGGCAGAATGCCGTCTGAAGTGGCGTTTGCCGACTTAATTGATTCGACACTGAATCTGGTCGATGACGGATTTGAAAAGACAGTGGAGGACGGGCTCAGAATTTTCCAATTGGGAGATGGAAAGCTGATGAGTTTTTATCAGAATATGGCGACACTGAGTTCCATGTGGTTTGTTGGTATTGATAAAGCAACTGAGAATCTGAGTTTTGGCAATAGCAGTAACCCGCATATTCTGACATTACGAAGCGTTGGCAGTGATGACGCTGAGTTAAACGATCTACCTAAAATGGGCGTAGGGATCAATACGGATATCCCCCGGTTCGAGCTTGATGTTGCCGGTACGATTGCCTGTTTTGGAAGAGTGGGTCGCCGTGGGGAGTTGGCAGTGCCCGCGGATGGAAACTGGCACGATATCACCGAATTGTTGACAGGTTGCCAGGCTTTTGAAGTGGTTGCAGGCGTCGGTGGTAAAGATGCTGATGGTAAGTTTGCCTTAATGCATGCGTTTGCACTCAATGCCTACAATGACAAAAGCCACATCACCTATCACCAGGCGCATTACGGCGCAAAATGTAATCGCCTCGAGTTACGCTGGGTGAACGGTGCTAATACAGAGAACTTCGAATATACACTGCAGCTTCGTGTCGAGTCATCGTATGGAGACAAGATATGGGTGAACTATCATATCACTCGGTTATGGCATGATCCGGTCATGTATGGGAGTGAAAGGGAGCCGGAAGTGGCATCGCCTAAAGTTTTGAGAAAACGACAGGATAAAAAATAAACAAAATGTCCGCGCATGTTTTAACAATTTATTTAAATCTTGAAGAGGGTAGTTTACTTTTGGAAGCGCTTGCTGAATGCCCATTCAAATCTGTTTTTGAATTGATTGGTAAATTAAATCAACAAGCCAACAGTGTGTTTCCACCCGGTGTTGCGCAAAACGCGCGGCAAGAATTTACTTTTACTGAATCCGAGCTTTCGTTTTCCATTAAAGCTTTAGGCAATATGCCCTATCAACGTGTGCATAAGCTGCTGGCTGTTTTAAACCAGCAGATACAACTGCAGATAGATAACCGGCACTCAGGTGTAACTTCATCAGAGCATGCCGACATCTGATCAAATACAACGCATCAGAATCGATCCCGATGGGCTTGATTTTGAAACGTTAAGAAAAGAAGCAATCAACAAGGTTCAGGATTTGTGCGGAGAAATCTGGACTGATTATAATTTGCATGACCCCGGGGTAACCATCCTTGAGCAGCTTTGTTACGGATTGACAGAGCTCTCCTATCGATCAGGATTTGAGACTCAGGATTATCTGGTTAATGAGAAGGGTAATATTGATTACCCGCAGCAAGCTTTATTCTCGCCCGAAGAAATTCTGCCCAGTGCTGCGGTCACCGAAGTTGATTACCAGAAAATTCTTTATGATGCGATCCCTGAGATTGACTATGTCTGGCTTGAGCCTTCCGCTGTGGAAGGAGGTTTAGCAGCAAGCGGCTTGTACACTATCTATGTGAAAATTGATGATGAATCGATCCAGCGGCATGCCGGCAAGCCGGAGCGCAATGCGAATCTGAGTGAATTATCCGGTAAATTGGAGCGATTAAGCGCCACTTCAAACAGTATGCATATGCTCCTCGATCAACTGGGCGATCGCCTGGATGCCTGGTACGGAACCTTGAAAAAAGGGTGTGGTTTAGTTGAAAACACATGCTTGCAAGTGGATGAGGCTAAGCAGCTTGATGATCAAATAGGAAGAATTCTGCATCAACTCGACTCGAGTTTGGCTTGTGTGGACAGATTATGGAGTCAAATCAATTATATCTGGCCGGTGATTATCGACTTACCCGATAACCCAGGACTAACATCTCGATTAGATGCAGTTCTGGCAAAACTGCATCTCGTATTCAGTTATGCAAAACTAATCGATGCACTCAAGCCTACCCTATCTGAGCTCGAATCAAATTCCGGTAATCTGATTTCTCTCTGTGGCGACTTG
>ERZ1292633.2092-Hain-H41-02um-R1-2092-length-20764-cov-41_pt1 | contig 20764 bp, 16 predicted proteins | sample MGYA00564406_ERZ1292633 | MGnify/ENA primary metagenome ERZ1292633 (study PRJEB36523, sample SAMEA6512639) | groundwater metagenome | collected 2019-01-08 | study: AquaDiva: Metagenomics assemblies of 32 groundwater samples
CCGAAACAGGACATTGTAGGGAAAACACTGACCGACATACATGGAAGAGAGGCTGGTGAGCAGTATCATCAAATCCTGACCCGAGCGCTCGATTCAGGACAACCGGAAACGATCGAGTATGCGCTCACGCTTCATGGGCAACTCCGGCACTTCTCCGCCATCCTCAGCCGCATTCCGGCGAGTACCGGCACTTCCTCGACGGTGGCTTGTATCGTTCGCGACATTACCGATCGTAAACAAGCTGAATTGGCGCTCCACGAAAGCAAGCAAGCGATTCGAGCACTTCTGGAAGCGACCTCCGCATCGGGCCTCACGCTCGACCAGCGGATCCACTCAGTCCTGGCATTGGGCTGTCACCGATTCCGCCTGCCCATCGGGCTCATGACGAAGGCGGAAGGGGATCAACTCGTCATCACCCACGCCTGGGACCCGGACCGACGGTTTGCCCCTGGCATGCACCTGCCCCTGCGCCAATCGTACTGCGGGAAAACACTGACGGAAGCTCAGCCGGTGGCCATCGATCATGCCGGTCAATCGGAATGGCGGACCCACCCCGGCTATCAGACCCTTGGCTTGGAATCCTATCTTGGGACCAAGCTGGTCGGGGAGCATCAGGTATTTGGGACTATCTGCTTTCTCGGCCCAGCGGCGCGCCTCGCCCCGTTTACCTCAGCCGAGAAAGACTTTCTCCTCCTGATGGCCCGCTGGGTAAGCGGAGAATTGGATCGACACAAATCAGAACAGGCCCTCCGGATCAGCGAAGAACGCTTCGAAATCGCCTTCCGGTCGAGTCCCCATCCGGTCGTGATTACCGAATTGGCCACGGGACGCTGCATCGAAGTCAACGACACGGCGTTACAGCTCTTTGGATTCCAGCGACACGAAGCGGTCGGGCACACGACCATCGCCATTGAGCTGTGGCCGAAGCCGGACGATCGGAGACGATTTGTCACGCAACTCCTGGCGCATGGCACCCTCCGAGGAGTGGAATTCACCTTCCAGACCAAAGACCGTCGCTTGCGGCACTGCCTGGTCTCGAGTGAATTGATCGAACTCAACGGGACGCGATGTATCCTCGCCGTCGGGACCGATGTCACGGAGAAGAAGGAAGCCGAAGCCGCTCTGCGGGAGAGCGAGGAACGCTGGCAGCGCTTCGTCGCCGACGCACCGGTGGGGCTGGTCGTCGTCGGCGCCGACAAACACATCCTGAGCGCCAACAAAGCTTTTTGCGCGCTCACGGGCTATTCCGAACAGGAAGTGATCAGCCATACCTACGCGCTCTACACGCATCCCGATGACCTGCCCAAGAATCTGCAGTTGACCGACGAGTTTTTCGCAGGACAGCGGCAGGCCTACACAGATGAAAAACGGTACATCCGGAAAAACGGCGACATCATCTGGGTATCCGACCGCGCGAGTCGTCTCACCGTTCACGGGCACGATACGCCGCTCTTGCTCGCCGTCGTAGAGGATATCACCGACCGCAAACAGGCCCTCGCGGATCGGGAACGGATCAGCCAGGACCTGCACGACAACCTTCTCCAATCCCTCTATGCCGTCGGCATGCAACTCGAAGCGGGGAGACTGCTGGTGGAGAAAGCCCCGCGCAAATCCAAACAGCATGTTACCCAAGCCATCCGGCAGTTGAACCATCTCGTCTTGGAAGTCCGGCAGTTCATCACCGACCTGACCCGCCGCACGGCGCCGACACAGGATTTCACTGTGGCCCTGAACCAGCTCGTCGCCTCCTGCTCATCGGAAACCCGCACCGCGCCGGAGCTGGACCTCGATCCGACCGCGCTCACCGCCGTCACCCCGGCGATCGGCGAGCAGTTGCTGAGCATTGCGCGGGAAGCCTTGAGCAACAGTGTCCGCCACGCCGGCGCGACACACCGTGCTGTCAGCCTCACGAAAACCGGCGGCTCCATCCGGTTGCGCGTCGCCGATGACGGCAAAGGCTTTGACCCCGGCCGCAAACGCCGCCGCGGCCACGGACTGGCCAATATGGCCGCGCGGGCCAGAACCATCGGCGCGCAGTTTACGCTCGACAGTGCACCGGACCGCGGCACCTCGATCACGATCGACATCCCCACAGGAGATCCGCATGCCTGCTAAGACGAAATCCTCGCCCATTCGTTTGCTGATCGTCGACGACCACGAGGTGGTTCGAATCGGGCTCGGCGCCGTGCTCGATCTGACGCCGGGCATGAAAGTCGTCGGCCAAGCCCGGAGTAAGGCCGATGCCATCACGCAATGCCGTCGCACGAAGGCGGACGTCGTGCTGCTCGACATCCGCCTGCCGGACGGCAGCGGGATCGATGCCGCTCGCGACATCCTCTCGGCTTATCCGGAAACACGAGTCTTATTTTTGACCAGCTTCGCCGATGAGCACACCGTGCTCGAAGCCATTCTGTCCGGGGCGCAGGGATACCTCCTGAAGGACATTGCCTCCGCCGCGCTCGTCCGCGCCATCAAGACCGTCGCCTCAGGCCAAGCCCTCATGGATCCGCGGCTGACCACCCATACCCTGTCCTGGCTCAAGAGTTTGTCGGCCGAATCGGGACCGTCCAAGCGATCGCTGCTATCACCCCAAGAACAACGCATCCTCCCGCTCGTGGCCGAAGGGCTCACGAACAAAGAAATTGCCTTGCGCCTGGATCTGAGCGAGAAAACCGTAAAAAATTATCTCGCGAACATCTACTCGAAACTCCACATCGGACGGCGTTCCCAGGTCGCCGCCATGTACGCCGGAAGCTTCAAGGGCTCCATCCCTCCGCTGGCCTCCAAATCCTCGTAAGAAAGCCGCGCGACTGGGGCACGGAGTAGTGCTCCAATCTCCATCCGCCTCAAGATTCCCCCCTGGCACGCCGATACAGAAACGTCATTCGCTGACAGACGTACGGCTCACCCGTCTCCGCCATCCACCGTCCCGCACGAGTGCAGCCGCATCAAGTTTGCGCCTCCACCATCCGACAAAGACGTGGATCTCCGCATCGCAACGGTTCGGAGTCACGTGAGGGGTTGATGTTTGATCTATCCGCATTCCGTCTGCAGGACATGGCGCTCTGCAGCACGACCATCCGCCGGCTCGGAGAGGGCGCAACATCCATAGAAGACGTGGCCGACCGGATCACGCGCTTTCTCTACACCACTCTCACGACCGGACCGGATGAAAATCCGGCTTGTGTCCTCGTCCGCGCGTTCAAGACCCATCCTTACGAGCGCCTCGCCCCTGAGCTGCAAGCCCTCGCCGATGCCCGCCTGGGAGGAATACCGGCCTCACCAGGCATGAAATGCCTGACGCTGCTCGGCAGCACAGGCGCCGTCACGGGCTGGAATAATCCCGCACTGTCGAGCCGGTTTCGTGTCATCCCTTTGGCCGGGCCGGAGGCGCTGGCACAGCTGCCGATGTTCGCCCAATTGTTTGCCCAGTTCCACGTCAATGTGTCCGGCATTCAAAACACGTCCACCTCTCTCCTGCTGGATCAGCGCACGGCGGCGTTTAATGCCTTCCATGTGCCTCATGCCGTCAACAGTCCCTATGTTCCTGGACAACAGGACTTCGTCCTCCCATTTGGCGTGCAATCGGTCTTCGGCTGTGGTGGACTGCTGCCGACAGGCGCCATGTTCGCCCTCGTCCTCTTTGCCAAAATCCCGGTCTCCAAAGACACCGCCGACCTGTTCAGAACCATCGCGCTCTCGGTCAAACTAGCCCTCGCGCCGTTTGAACACACTCAACTGATCCTGCCGACGACAGCGGCCTCTTCCGATGCCGGCCATACACAAGCGCCCGTCACGCTCGCCGCCTTGCAAGACCGCGTCGCCACGCTCGAAGCCATTCTGACCTCGCAGGAACAGACCATCGAGGTCCAGTCACGCTGCCTCGAAGACACTCTGGCGGAGGCGGTCAAGCAGGGACAGAAACTGCAGAAACACAGTATGCGCTTTGAAACGCTCTCAGCCACCTCACCGGTCGGCATTTTCGAAACCGATGCCGAAGGAGCCTGCCTCTACACCAATGCAACGTGGCAGGCCATCTCAGGACTGACCCTCGCGGAAACTCTGGGTGACGGGTGGAGTCGAGCGATCTTGGATCAGGATCGCCACCGGGTGTGTGCAACGTGGGATCAGATCGCGCAGGCCGGCGGTGAATGTTCGCTGGAGTTCCGGATGCAACGACCTGACGGCACGATCCGCTGGGTCCATGCCCGGTCGCGCCCCTTGACGGATAAGGCCGGCCAGGTGACAGGCCATGTCGGCACGACGGAAGACATCACCGAACGCAAGCGGGTGGAAGAGGCGCTCCGTGAGAGCGAAACTCGGCTGCGAGAAGCCCAAGCTATGGCGCGCCTCGGCAATTGGGAACTGGATCTGGTGAACGACCGGCTGCTGTGGTCGGACGAAATCTTTCGGATCTTCGAGATCGACCAGGCGCAGTTCAGCGCCTCCTATGAAGCCTTCCTCAACGCCGTCCATCCCGACGACCGGGCGCTGGCGAATGATGCCTATACACAGTCGGTACAGAATCACACCCCCTATGAGATCGTGCATCGGCTGCAAATGGCAGACGGCCGGATCAAGTATGTGCAGGAACGCGGCAAGACGCACTATGATCGTGAGGGGCGGCCACAACGCTCCGTGGGCACGGTGCAGGACATCACCGAACGCCAACAAGCCGATGAGGCCCTGCGCCAAAGCGAGGAACATTTCCGCCTCACCCTTGACGTCGCTACCGACGGGTTCTGGGACTGGGATCTGCCCACACATCAAGCGTCATATAGTCCGCGGTGGATCCGCTTACTGGGCCTGGAGGATCATGACATCCCCCTGAACAACATGAACGATTGGAAGACCCGCGTCCATCCGGACGATCGCGCCATGGTCGAGCGCGCCTTGACCGATCACCTGGAGGGGCGGTCCTCCGGCTTTTCCGCCGAGCATCGGATTCGCCATCGCTCGGGAGCCTGGACATGGTTCGCCATGCGCGGGCAGATAACGCATCGCGACGAACAGGGACGCCCGGTGCGGATGATGGGAACCATGGTCGATATCACCGACCGAAAGAAGAGCGAGGCGGCGCGCTTCAGGCTCCAGCAGGCCATCAACCATGCCCAAGACGGCATGGCTCTGCTCGACGACGCCGGCGAGTACCTCTATATGAACCCGGCACACGCCGCGATTTATGGCTACAGGGTCGACGAACTGCTCGGCCGCAGCTGGAAAGACCTCTACCATCCCGAGTGGGCAACCATGGTCGAACAGATGTATTTCCCCAGCCTGCACGCGGACGGCCAGTGGCAAGGCGAGGTGGTCGGGAAAAAGAAGTCCGGGGATGCCTTTCACCTCGATCTCTCGCTCACGCTCTTAGAGGAACCCGGCACCGGCCGCCAGACCACCCTCTGCACCTGCCGCGATATTACGCGCCGCAAACAGTTGGAATGCGACCTGACAGACTCGAAAGACGCCGCGGAAGCCGCTGCCCGCGCGAAGGCGGAGTTCCTGGCGACGATGAGCCATGAAATCCGCACGCCGATGAACGGGGTCATCGGCATGACCGGACTCTTGCTCGACACTTCGTTGACGCCGGAACAGCGCGAGTATGCGGAAACGGTCCGGCGGTCCGGTGAGGCCCTGTTGGCGATCATCAACGACATCCTCGACTTCTCGAAAATCGAAGCCGGGAAACTGGCGCTTGAAATCATCGAGTTCGATCTGCGCACGACCGTCGAAGAGACGCTCGACCTCCTGGCTGAACCGGCTCAACGCAAAGACCTGGAAGTGGTGGGGCTTGTCGATGGCGCGGTGCCGGCGGCCGTGAAAGGCGATCCAGGGCGTCTCCGCCAAATTCTCACCAACCTGCTCGGCAACGCCATCAAGTTTACCGAGCGCGGAGAGGTCGTCCTCGCCTTGTCCGTGCTGAAGGCATCGGACCGCTCGGTCACGCTCCGATTCAGCGTCACGGATACCGGCGTGGGCATCACGCCGGAAGGCCGCGCCAGATTGTTCCAATCCTTCAGCCAAGCCGATGGATCGACCACCCGTCGGTTCGGCGGAACGGGCCTTGGATTGGCTATTTCCAAACAACTCGTGGAGTTGATGCGGGGTGAGATCGGAGTGGACAGCCGGCCGGGAGCCGGAAGCACATTTTGGTTCACCATCGACTTGGAGCAGCCGCCGCACAGACCGGCCTCTCCGACACCGGCCCAGGACCTGGCCGGTCTCCGCGTCTGTCTGATCGACGACAATGCGACGAACCGCAGGTTGCTCGAACATCATGCGCGATCGTGGGGCATGACCCACGCGTCCGCGGGCGACGGGCCGACAGGGCTCGCGCTGATTCAAGACGCGCATCGGTCAGGCCATCCGTTCGACCTGGCGATCATCGACATGCAGATGCCGGGCATGGACGGGATGCGGCTGGCCGAGGCCATCACCGCCACGACAGGCGCCACCCGGACCAGGCTGGTGCTGCTGACATCCCTCACCCGGCGAGGCGATGCCAAGCTGGCACAGCAGCGAGGATTCTCCGCGTACCTCACCAAACCGATTCGCCAACACCAGCTCTACGATTCCCTTCGGCTGGTCATGGGAGGCTCCCCCGCCAAGACACCGCAGAAGTCGCCATTGATCACCGTCCATAGCCTGGCGGAAACCCGCGCCAAGATCAACGGACGCCTCTTGCTGGCGGAAGACAATGTCATCAACCAGAAAGTCGCCGTCAAGATGCTGGAGAAACTCGGATGCCACGTCGATGTCGTCGCCGACGGCCGGGAAGCGGTCGAGGCTCTCTCCCGAATCCCGTACGCCTTGATTTTCATGGACTGCCAGATGCCTGAAATGGACGGATTCGAAGCCACCCGGCGCATCAGACAGCGGGAAGGAACCGCTCGCCATACCCCGATTATCGCCATGACGGCAAACGCCATGGCGAGTGACCGCGAACAATGTCTGGCCGCCGGCATGGATGATTATCTGAGTAAACCGGTCAAGAGCCAGGATCTCCACCGAGTACTGACTCAGTGGCTGCCCCCATCCGACAACCGAGCGGCGGCGTAGACGGTCATGAGAAACCACGAGCACTTCTCCATCGTACTTCTTGGATCGGCAGTACCCCTCACCGGAGCCGTCGGCACCTGGCTGCGCGCCCACTTTGCCGAACCGCTGACGGTCGCAGCCGTGCACACGATCCCTGAGACGCTGGTCTATCTCCGGGCGCACCGAGTCGATCTGATCCTTGTCGACGAAGCAACGGCACAGACCGAACTGCGTACGATCCACCGCGCCTCACCCACCACTGCGATCATCGGGTTGATCATGAAGATGGACGAATCGGTTCAGTTTCTCATGCTTCGGCAAGGTGTTCACGAGGTTCTTTGCCTGCTCCCGTCACCCGACACCGATCACGCTCACACTGTTGCACGAGCCCTGGCCCGTGTGAATGGACGTGCCGGGCTGCTCAAATCGGGTGCCCCGCGCCCCGACATCGCGGCGGCTCCGCCCCGGTTGATCCACGATCTGAACAATCTTCTGACATCGATCAACGGATTCGCCGACCTCCTCCTCGCTCAGCTCCCAGCCGATAACCCGGCGCGCATGGGAGTCGAGCACATTCGCCTGGCCGGGACACGCGCCACGGCATTGCTGCAAGCGAACACGCCGACATCAGCAGGACCATCAGCCCCCTCGCCCTCCGCGACCCCTTCAGCACCGTCGATCATCGCGCGGGCCGCCTGATCCGTCGGCCCCGGCAGCATTGCGCAACAATCCCCCTCTGAATTGACAGGTCGTACGACGCACTTTAGGATACGCGGCACACCGTGCCCTACGCGGGCATATGACTGGTTGAGGAGGCCTGATGTCCAGCGAGCATTTGTCCCCGTCTCATACGCCTGTAACGGCACAACGAACCGCCGTGGCCCGCATCGAACATGTGTTTGAAAGCGTCGTGTTTGCCAGCCGCTGGATTCAAGCGCCTCTGTATGGAGGGCTCATCGTCGCGGAGCTGCTCTACGCCTACAAGTTTTTGATCGAGCTCTGGGAGATGGTCCGGCACATCAACCAGCAGGAAGAAACCATCTTCATGCTGGGCGTGCTGGGGTTGATCGACGTCACCATGGTCGCCAATCTGTTGACCATGGTCATCATCGGCGGCTACGCCACCTTCGTCAGCAAGTTGGATCTGGAAGAGCACCCGGATCGGCCGGACTGGCTGACCCACATCGACCCCGGGACGATCAAGATCAAGCTGGCCGCTTCGCTGATCGGCATTTCCAGCATCCATTTGCTGAAATCGTTTGTCGATATCGCGAACGAGAACCCCGAACACATCAAGTGGAAGATCTTCATCCATATGACCTTCCTCGGCTCCGCCATCCTCTTAGCCTGGACGGACAAGATCATGCAGAAAGATAAAAAGCACTAACAAAAGGGCATCGCCGTTAATCGTCACAGTGAAGCTCCCCGCGCTCCCGCGCGGGGCATCCAGACAGGACGCGGAACTCTCCGACCCGTCGGCCAAAGCCTTTGGGCGGCGTGCCGAAGCCGTTGGCCCTCCTTCGCTGAAGCTTCGGAGGGCTCTCCTCGCCATTCATCCCCGCTCTTCCGAGCGGGGCATTCTGGCGAAGGAGAGTAACCAATGACGACTGCCCATTGACCACTCACTGCCGGACCGCCGTCGAGCGATCGCTTGCCGGATCAGCCACGTCCTATCAAATACGCTCACAGCAAGCCCTGAGCAACACTCCGCCTCGGCCGGGCGATGTCACATCCCGCCGGGTGGACAATTCACGCGTCGTGACGTGAATGCTTCGAGCCATGAATTAGTTCCTATTACTCTCAAGTAGCGATCACAAGAAACCGATAAGTACGGTATCTAGAGAGAACGCCATTGGCGCACGCTCTCATGGCGTACAACAGACTGGAGGGACAATGAAAAATCGATGGCTTCGAGTGGTCAACAATCAGTGGGGCGCAAGCGCGGTGGAATATGCGCTGATGGTGTCGCTGATCGCGGTGGCGATTATCGCGTCGGTCACCTTGCTGGGCAATAAGCTCAAAGCAGTCTTTACGCTCATCGCCGGCAAGTTCTAGCTTCCGTCTCGGGTCTCCGTTCTCCAAGCGTGATCCCTAGCCCGCATCATTCACGAGGCTTCTACGGCAATCGCGGAGACTCGGGCGAGAGGCTAGTTCCCTCTCGCCTCGTGCCCTTTGCCCCTCGCCCGGCTTCTAGTGCCCCCGTTCGGCAGCCTGAGTCAGACCCGTTCAAGACTTCTGCAATCGAACCGATACAGTTGGTGACGGTCTGTGCTCGCCGGGAGAGTGGTCGTCGTGCCTGAAATTGTCCTGGTGCCGTCTCTACCGAGGAGTACCGATGGTGACGCTTCAACAACGCGCTTCCCTCTTCATGGCGGTGGCCGTATTCCTGGCCGGGATCGCGGGCGTCTGGGCCTACTACTGGCTGCAACAGGTCGAGACAGACCTGCGCGACGAGATTCAGGGAACGCATCGCGCGCAATCGGTCGTCGTCGCGAACGCGGACATCCCGGCAGGAACCGCAATTTCAGCCGAGTCGGTTCGCCTGGTGTCGTTACCCGTCGAGGCGGTTCCGGAAGGCTGGTTCGATGAAATAGGCCGGGTGTCGGGAAGAATCGCCGTCTCGCCGTTCCGGCACAATGAGCCGGTTCTTGAAACCAAGTTGGCGCCGGTTGACGTGACGCGCGGCGGGATTGCCGCGCTAACCGGGCAGGATAAGCGTGCCATTGCCGTGCGCGTCGACGAGGTCGTCGCCGTCGCCGGATTTATCCAGCAAGGCGATCGCGTGGACGTGTTGGCGACGTTGCACACCGATGAGGAGAAGAGCATGCCCGTGACCAAAATCATCTTGGAAAATGTGCCGGTGCTGGCCACCGGCGAGCATGCCAAGGACACGTCGAAGACCGCGCCGGCCGGGAACGAGGACGGACCCCGTGTGATGACGCTGGAAGTGAGTCCTCGTGAGGCCGAGAAGCTGTCGCTTGCCGCGTCGGAAGGGAGAATCCAGCTCGTGCTGCGTCATCCGTTGAATAGAGCGAAGGCCGACACCGACGGCGCGACGGTGGAAGGATTACTGGGGCATCGCCGAAAAGAGAGCACGCCGGCGACGAGCCGCCTTGTCGCGCACACGAACAAGCCGGCCACCACGGAAGACGCCCAGCCCGTCGCCCTGAAAGAACCAGCCATCGTCTCCACCGATCAACACCCGGCGCCGCAGCCGGTCTCGATCGTTGAGGTGATCCGGGGACTTCAGCGAAGTGAAGTGCGGTTTGCGCATACGCCGCAATCGGAGCCTGTCGATGAACCTGCCCGCTGAGCAGAGAACGACGCCCGTGTGCGAGCGCGCGAGCTGGATGGCGCTGCTCCTGGGGGTCTCACTGGTGTTCGGCGATCCGGCCTTCGGGCAAACCCGGGACGGCACCACGCCTGCGTCAGGGATCAAGAGCGCCCTGCCGATGCACCTAGTGGTGGGCAAGTCGCTGGTGTACGAGAGTCCGGTTCCCTTCATGCGGGCCTCTCTGGCGAATCCTGAGATTGCCGAGACGCTCGTGCTCTCCCCGCGAGAGTTGTACGTGATGGGGAAGACCGTCGGCATGACCAACCTGACATTGTGGGGACGGGACGGGCACGTGACAGTCGTGCACGATGTCGACGTCGCGCCGGACCTCGCGCAACTCAAAACACAGCTCCATCAGCTCCTCCCCGATGAGACCCAGTTGCAGGTGACCGCGACACACGATCATGTGACGTTGAGCGGCATGATCGGCAGCGCGATCCGCCTGAACCAGGTTCTGGCGCTGGCTGAGGCCTATATGCCGAAGAAAGTCGTGAACCTGCTCCAGGTCAGCGGCGTGCAACAAGTCATGCTGGAAGTCCGGGTGGCGGAAATGGACCGGACTCTGCTGCGGCGCTTGGGGGTCAATGCCTCGTTCACCGATGGATCCGGGAAGAGCTTCGGCGTGTCGGCGCTGAGGAACCTGGCCTCGGTCCTGCCTGCAGGGGACTCGAGCGCGGCGATCAGCCCCGGCCCCTTCGCCGCCATCGCGCCGCCCTATGGGCTTGCGCTGGGCCAAGCCGTCAATGCGCTCTTCCGGTTCCAGAGCGGCTCGTCTACCTGGACCGGCTTCATCGATGCGCTGAAAGAGAACAATCTGGCCAAAGTGCTGGCCGAGCCGACGTTGGTGGCGATCAGCGGGCAGGAAGCGAGTTTCCTGGCCGGAGGCGAATTTCCTATCCCGGTGCCGCAAGCGTTCGGCGTCACGACGGTGCAGTTCAAGAAATTCGGCGTGCAACTGAACTTCATCCCCGTGGTGCTCGACCAGCGTCGCATGAGCATTACCGTTACACCCGAAGTCTCCGAGTTAAACTTCGCGAACGGGCTCGTCCTCCAGGGCTTCACGGTTCCCTCCATCAATACCCGCCGGGCGTCGACGGTGATCGAGTTGGGGGACGGGCAGAGCTTCGCCATTGCCGGCTTACTGCGCGACCAGGTGCGGGAAGTCGTTTCCAAGTATCCGGTCCTCGGCGATATTCCGATCTTGGGGGCCCTCTTCCGGAGTTCGCAGTTTCAGAAGAACGAAACCGAACTCGTTATCGTGGTCACGCCACATCTGGTCGTGCCGACGACCGAAGCGAAACTGCCTCTGCCGACGGGGCGCTTCATCGAACCGGACGATTTCGATTTTTATGTCATGGGTCGCATGCACAGTGCCGGACCGCCTCTGCGACCCCGCGGAGCTCGTTCCATGCTTGAGGAACGGATCGAAGGACCGGTTGGACATGTGATGCCGTAAGGAGGATTGATCGATGAGACAGCCATGGGATATCGCGGTTGTTCTGGTGGGCAGTCTGCTCTGGATGAGCAGCGGCTGTTCGAGCGCGACGGCGTTGTCGGAAGACTTTGGGGAATCGATGGCGGCGGCGGTGCAGGTCCAACGTCTCCGCTCCCAGCCGGTCGAGCCAACAGGAGAAGTTCCCGTCCTGGAAGGGCAGCCTGCGGAGCGCATCATGCGGCAGTACCTCCAGTCGTTCGATCGTTCGTCACCTGCGGCGGCTCCTGGAATGCTCACGCCGTCAACCGGGAGTTCTGGAAGTACGGGGTTGGGGCAGTAGGGTGAAAGAAGGGGTGAGTCCATATGATGAGCGCGGAGGTGCGGCGCAAGCGGCACAGGCAGACAGCGGACACCTCGTCGTGCCGGTCGAGCGCGGACAGACGCCTGTTCAACGCGGTGGACGGCGCGTCTGCCGTGGAGTTCGCGCTGGTCTTGCCGCTGCTGCTGCTGCTGATTCTGGGCATGGTGGAGTTTGGCACGCTCTTTTACCGGCAAGCGATCATCTCTTGGTCGAGTCGCGAAGCCGCGCGGACCGGTATTGTGCAGGCGGCTCCGAAACCGACGGCCGGGCAGGTTCAGGCGGTGGTGTCGTCCGTGCTCAGCAAGGCCAGCCTCGGCACGAGTACGGTGGCCGTCACGGTCACGGGCGCCGGCGGCGCTTTCGGAACCGATCTTACGGTGCTCGTCGAATCTCCCTATCGGTTTCAGTTCTTGCCTGGCCTGGTGCCGGGCATGCCGGCTTCCGTGACTCTTCGCGGCCGAACGGTGATGAAGAATGAATAAGGCGGTTGATCGGAACCCCGCATCTCGGGCGGTGTCTTCGGACCAGCAGGGCGCCGTGGCCATCCTGGTCGCTCTTTCACTCACGGTGCTGATTCCTATGCTCGCGCTGGTGCTCGATATCGGACAGGCGCTCGTCGTCAAACAAGCGCTTGCAAACCTCGTGGATGCCGCGGCACTGGCCGGTGCGCGACAGTTGGGACGTGGCTATGAAGCAACGGCATCGGCGGGGGGAGGCGGGACCCTGCCGGCCGCAGGGCTTGGGCAAGTGAACGGAGTGGTGGCCGACATGAGCGGGAAAAATCAGCCGCCTCACCATACGGCTTCCGTGCGCTCGAATCTCGGAGTATGGAACACGGCGTCGCGCACGCTGACCGGAAGAGGGGCCTTGCCGGACGGCGTGCATGTTTCGGCGCAGACACACGTGCCGACCTTTGTGGCGTCGGCTGTGGGCGTCAAGGCCATGGTGGTATCTGCCGATGCCACGGCCGCCTTGACCGGTTTGTCACAAGTGCCCGCGGGAAGTCTTGCCTTTCCCTTTGGAGTCGCTCGGGGTTGGTTCAGTGGCACAGGATGGGCGAGCCGATCCTTCGCGCTCACCAAGAATGGAACAAGCCCGGTCTGCGCCGCCTGGAGCACGTTTACTCAGACCCCCGCGACACAGAAGCAACTCCAAACGATTGTGAAGAGAATCCGGACCGGCGGTTATAGCAGCCCGATTGCCAACAGCGGGCAGACCCAGTTTCAATTTCTTGGCGCGAAGCCGGGCGCGGCGTTTACCGAATTACAATCGTTGTACAAGAGCAGGAAGGATCCGAAAACGGGAGATTGGCTCACCGTCGTGCCGGTCTATGATCGCGGGACCTGCGCGGCCGTGACCGGTCCCGCCAGAATCGTGGGATTTGCCACCGTGAAGCTCAGCCAGACAAGCGACACGCAATTGTCGGCGACGGTCGTGACGAATCAGATTCGGCCGGGGCGCGGCGGCGGAGCAGACTATGGGACGAAGGGGAGCATCCCGGGGTTGGTGAATTAGCAGGGTGTCAGGTCTATTTGGTCTGTCTGGTCTGTCTGGTTCAACCGGATAAACTAGACAGACCGAATAGACGAGAAAGACCAGAAAGACCAGATGAGCACGGACGCGACGAACAACGATTCACAGGGCAAGCTGGTGTGTATCTTCGGCGCCGCTGGAGGGGTCGGGGCATCGACCGTCGCAGCCAACCTGGCCGTCTCGCTCCAACAGGGTCACAGCGCCCGGTCGGTTGCGGTGGTGGACACGACACTGACCGGCGGCGATCTGCCGCTGATGTTGGGAATGGCGCTGGGCGCCGGTCTTCGCGCACTTCCGACCGATCCGCAACGGGTCGATGAGGCGCTTCTCATGAACGCGCAGGCCACGCATCGCTCGGGAGTGCAGCTCTTGCACCTCGGCCAGAGCAGCCCTCTGCGACCAGTTGCGGAGCCCGCTGTCTTGGTGCGGACGCTCGAACTCATGGCGCGATGGCATGACTGGGTCGTCGTGGACTGCGGATGCGCGACAGAGCGAGTGACGCACACCGTGATCCCCCACGCGAGCACGATGCTCCTCGTGGCAACCCTGGCTCTCCCGGCCGCGCAGCGCGCAAAGCAATGGGTACAGTGGCTTATCGACACCGGCGTTCCGAGCGGGAAATTAGTCGCGGTCATGAACCGATGCCGGGAAGACGAGGCGGCGTACCGGCGGCAGTTGCAATCACTCCTCCCCTGCAGAGTCGGCGCCTATCTGCCCGATTCACCGGAGCTGGCCCGCGAGTCCCTGATCGAGGGGGTCCCGCTGGTGGCGACTCAACCGCGCTCCACGCTGGCACATGGCTACGCCGAGTTGGCCAGCTCTCTGAGCGGACAGTCAATGGGCGCCTCGGACCGGAAAGCCGAAGGGGTGTTTCAGCGCGTGCACGCTCGATTCATGGGGACACGCCATGCGGCATGACAACGCTCTGATCGATACAGGAGCACAACGCCATGTCTGAACCGACCGCGTCCTCCACGGATGTCCATGCCATCAAGACGCGTGTCCATGCATTGCTCTTGGAACGGCTGGATTTCTCCGTCATGGCCGGCGGAGAGCCGGAAGCCATTCGTTCGCAACTCTCCATCCTGATCATGCAGATCCTGGAAGAGCTGGGCGCCGCGCTCACCGTGGCGGAACTGCAGCAGGTCGTCCGCGAGATCCGGCACGATGTGCTCGGACTGGGACCCCTGGAAGTGTTGCTGGAGGACCCCACGGTATCGGACATTCTGGTGAACAGCGCTCATCAGATCTACGTCGAGCGGCGCGGGAAGCTGGAGCGGACGGAGCAGCGATTTCGCGACGACCGGCATCTGCGGGAGGTCATCGAGAAAATCGTGTCGGCAGTCGGCCGGCGCATCGACGAATCCTCTCCGATGGTCGATGCCCGGCTGCCCGATGGATCACGGGTCAACGCCATCGTGCCTCCGCTCGCCATCGACGGCCCGATTCTCTCCATCCGCAAATTCAACAAAGACATGCTGATCCTGGAGGATTTGGTCAGGATGCGCGCGCTGACCGCCGGCATCGGTGAGCTGCTGACGGGGATTGTGCAGGCGCGGTTGAGCGTGGTGATCTCGGGTGGAACCGGATCCGGCAAGACCACGATGCTGAATTTGCTCTCCGGTTTCATTCCCTCCACGGAGCGGATCGTCACCATCGAGGACTCTGCCGAACTTCAGCTTCGCCAGGATCATGTGCTGCGGCTTGAAACCCGGATGGCCAACATCGAAGGCAAAGGGGAAGTGACGCAGCGCGCCTTGGTCCGGAACAGCCTGCGGATGCGACCGGATCGCATCATCATGGGAGAAGTCCGGTCGGATGAAGCGCTCGATATGCTGCAGGCGATGAACACGGGACACGACGGCTCGCTGGCGACCGTTCACGCCAATTCGCCGCAGGATGCCGTCGCCCGGATCGAAACCATGGTGGCCATGGGCGGCCTCGACATCCCGCCCCACGCAGTGCGTCAACAGATCGCGTCGGCGATTCAGGTGGTGATCCAGGTGCAGCGGCTTTCCGACGGCAGCCGCAAACTGACCTCGCTGCAAGAAATGCACGGGCTCAAAGACGGGGAGATCGAATTACGCGAGATCTTCAGGTTTGAGCAAACGGGGCTCGGCGATCAAGGACGGGTAAAAGGGCGGTTCAGGGCGACCGGTGTCGTGCCGGCGTTTCTCGATCGCTTAAACGTCCGTGGCTGTGCCGTGAGCAAGGACCTCTTCGATCCTCGGCAGGTGGAGGACTGTTGAACATGCCCGCCCTCATCGCCGGCCTTGCCTTTGTGTGCATGCTGTGTGGCCTGTTGGCCGTGCGGAGCTGGATCGCCGCGCGGACTCAGGCCGGTGAGTCCAGCCTCCCGGACGACATCGGGCTGGCATTCCCGCTCGATGCGTTGCCGATTATGCGCGTGCCATCAAGGGGGAGGACAGGCGCCGGCGGGCTCTTCCTCGATGCCTGGGATCCCGTTCTGACGTCGTCGGCCCGGCTAGGCGCGTCACGCTCCTCGGTGATCCTCGGGCTGGGGCTCAGCGGCGCGATCGTACCGGGAACCCTGATCGCGCTCGGTGCGCCGCTGTTGTTCGTGGCCTTGGGAGGACTCGCCGTATTTCTTGGACCTCCGATTCGACTCGCCCGGCAACGGCGCGCCCGCGTGCGCCGGTTCGAGCTGCTGTTTCCCGACACGCTGGAGTTGATGAGCCGGTCGCTTCGGGCCGGGCACGCGCTGATGGAGAGCATCGACATCGTAGCGCAGGAGGCGGCGGAACCGGTCAAAAGCGAGTTCGGGCGAGTCGCGCAGGAAGTTCGATTCGGGGTGAGTCTTCCCGATTCCCTCAAAGCGATGGCCGCGCGAGTGGAATCGCGCGAGCTGAATTTTTTCGTCACGTCGCTCCTGATTCAACGGGAAACGGGAGGCAATCTTGCCGGCATCATTGACTTCATCAGTGAGCTGACGCGCAAGCGTTTCGAATTGGAGCTGAAAATACGGGCGGTGTCGGCGGAGGGACGTCTGTCGGTCGGAGTGATCTTCGCGCTGCCCTTCGCAGTCGGAGGCCTGTTGTGGCTTTTGAATCCCGGGTACCTGGCGCCGCTGTATGAGGATCCGGTGGGACGCATGACGGCAGGGACTGGACTCGCGCTGGCGCTGATCGGGGTAGTCATCACCCGGCGCATGGTTGCGCCGCAAAGTTGAAAGGAATCGCCGTGGACGGACGACTCGGCATCGGTCTCTTGGTCTTTGCCGGTTGTGCGACCGGTCTTTGGAGTATCTCTGTCTGGGGCCTACGCCGATATCAGGTCATGCGCTGGCGCACACTGGTGATCGGGCGCTCCGACCGGCGCGCCATCCAGGATCTGTTCGTCGACTGGTTGTCCCGCGGCGCGCGCCTGCTCGAACGCGTGGGAAAGAGGCTCGACCAAAAGGCGGGAGATGAGCTCACGCATCTCCCCAACCGCTTCACCACGGCAGGGTATCGTCATCCACGCATCCCGTTTCTGTTGCATGGCGCCAAGCTCGCCGGGCTGCTCGGCTTCCCCTGTCTGTGGGGAAGCCTGGGCGTGCTGGCCTTCCACGCGGTCGATCCGGCGGCGGTCTGGATAGGCGGAATCGGCATGGCGGTCTGTGGCTGGTATGCGCCGGACCTGTGGCTGCGCCGGCTGGCCGACCATCGCAGGCGAACGATCGAACGCGGGTTTCCCGATGCGCTCGACCTGATGGTTGTGTGCGTCGAAGCAGGGTTAGCCTTAGACCCGGCGCTCCGCCGGGTCGGAACCGAATTGCGCGTCGGCCATCGCGGCCTGAGTGAAGAGTTGAGTCTGTTGTCGGTGGAACTTCAGGCAGGCCGGGCAAGGGGAGACGCCATGCGGAGGTTCGGTCTCAGGACCGACCTGGATGAAGTCAAGAACTTCGTCGCGCTCCTCGTCCAAACGGAGCGGTTTGGAACAGGATTGGCGCAGTCGCTGCGGGTTCATTCCGAGGCGATTCGGCGCCGCCACCAGCTCAGGGCGGAGGAACTTGCGTCGCAACTTCCTGTGAAGATGCTCTTGCCGCTCGTGTTCTTCGTCTTGCCGTTGCTCTTCATCATCCTCGTCGGGCCGATTCTTCTTCGAGGGATGCAGTCGATGTTGCCCGGTGTGGCCGGGTAGAAGCGCGACGGGCGGGACGAGGCAGATAGGCTGAAGGTTTTGATGTGAGATAACGTATCGCCTTCAGCCTGAACACCTGAGTAGTTACGTTTGTCCACGACCTACTAGACCATGGAGGATGAGTATGAAACGGATGTTGGCGGTGATACTTCTAGGTCTGATGGCGCCGAGCATGGCCGGATGTGGATCCGGCGCGACATCTTCGGTGAAAAGCACTGTGTCATCCGTGGACACGAGTACGGAGTCGAAGAAAACAACAGATGAGGCGGAGGTCCCATCGATCGCACGTGACACGCCGGCTGCGGATGAGTATGAGCAACTCGGCGATACCTACGTTCGGCAGGGGAACTGGACCCTGGCGTTGCTGCAGTACGATCGCGCGTTGAAGTCGGCGCCGCGCCACGCGCGGGTCCAGCACAAGAAATATCTGCTATTTCTCGCGAACGGGCTCCATGCCGATGCCGTCGCCGGGTTTCGCTCGCTGGTTCGGGATGAACCGCACGACTCTCACGCATGGGAGGGCCTTGGTCGGTCGCTTTTCCAAGGGGGGCAGGAGGTGAAGGCCGAGGAAGCCCTACGTCAAGCCGTCCAAGAGAATGCGCGACTCTGGAGAGCGCATGCCCTATTGGGCGTGCTCTACGATCTTCGCCAAGAACATGGCCAAGCGGTGTCCGCGTATCGGACGGCGCTTGAGCTGAAGCCCGACCGCCTTGAGCTGCGGAACAATCTGGGGCACGCCTACTACCTCATGGGCGACTATCGCCAGGCGATTGAGGAATTCGAGTCGGCGAAGAAACGAGGATACTCCGAGGCGGCCATTCATAATAACCTCGGTCTCGCGCTGGCCAAGACAGGCGCGTATAGAGATGCGTTAGCCGCGTTTCGGCTGGGCGGGACGGAGCCGCAGGCCTTTAATAATCTCGGCACCGTGTATCTCGAAGCCGGGCAGGCAGCCCACGCGATGGTCTGTTTCCAAAAGGCGATCGACGCCAATCCCAAATTCGACCAGCGGGCCAACGAGCAGCTCGCTGTAGCGCAATCTGTTCTGCGGCAAGAACGGACCCGCCGGACTCTCCGTCAGGAACAGGGCGCGAACGTCTGTTTGTGACCGTTCGGACGCGGCAAGCAGAACACCCCTCGCGACGCAACAGGGCGATAACCTAGGGCTGCCCCTTCGAAGCTTCCATCCCACAGGCCTCGCGTGAAACAGCCGCGGGAGTTTTTGCAAAGAAACTCGTCGAGCACGAAGGCTTCTGCTATTTTCAAGTCACACAGCATCCCTAATCGCTTAATATCAGCGCATGAGACGAACTGACGAGGACCCGATGACATGCACACTCTCACTCAGCCTGAGCCTGGGATGCCTTCTCGCTCTCAGCGGCTGTTTTGCCAAGATCCACCAGCTCCCCGCTCATACCGACCAGCACCAGCCGGTCTTTGCCCCGTTGCCCGATCGAGACACACTGGTCGGCCTCGCCGTATCGGGCGGCGGGAGTCGCGCCGCAACGTTCGCCGCCGGCACACTAGAGGCCCTGGCGAATGTCCGCTTCATGGAGGCCGGACAGGAACGCAGCGTCCTCGAAGCGGTCACCCATATGTCGAGCGTCTCGGGCGGGAGTCTGGCGACGGCCTACTACGCCGTCAAGAAACCGGCAAAGACGGAACCGGTGTTTGCCGGCCAGCAACTATCCCCCATCTATCGGCAATTTTTCGCCCGCTTCAGAGACGACATGCAGAAGAACTTTCAGATCCGCGCATTCGGGCGCCAGGTGCTGAACTTCCGGGTCGCCAACCCCACCAAATTCGCTCATTCGTTCGCCGACGTCTGGGATGCCAACTTCTTTGACGAGATCACCTTTGCCGGATTGTATGAGCGAACCAGCCGAGGGGATGCCCCGCAGATCATGCTGAACGGCACGATGTACAACTCAGGCCGGCGGTTCGTACTGACGACGCTGGCCCCGGCGGACTTTGCCTACGATTTCACCGCAGAGTTGCGCGCCAAGCTGATCGCCAAGGGCCTCCAATTCACCCCGGAAGGCAAGGCCAGCTTCGACCGAAGCGTCGATCGAGCCAAGAATCAGTTCCTCCCGCTCACGATGGAAGGCATCGGCGCCGACCACCGGACACTGCCGTTGTCGCTGGCCGTGGCCACCTCCGCGTCTTTTCCTCCGGTCGTTGGACCGGTCACCTATCAGACAGTCGGCTCAACCTCCTACACACATGTCGGCGACGGCGGCCTCTTCGACAACCTCGGCACGGAATCTCTGACCACCCTGTTTCTCAACAAATTAAACCCGGCTCACCCCAAGGCGAAACGCGGCCTGGTCATGGTCATCGATGCCTCCTATCCGTTCGACGAAGGAGCTGCCGATCTCGACGACAGTGAAAAAGGGTTTGACGTATTTATCGACGATCCTTCCAGGATTGTCGGCATCATGGAAGAACGGGCCAACGCCTATCAGGCGATGCTCTGGCACAGCCTCAGGACAGAAGGGGTCCTCCTCCCGGATTACAATCAGCTGAAACTCATCATCCTTCGGCATACCGACGCCGAATGGACTCAACACGATCCGATCCCGGCCGGATGCCCATCCGGCCTGACCCCGGCTGACGTCAAACGGATTCTTCGGCAGATTCCGACTCTCTTCAAGATCGACGAAGATTGCCACGCGCCGCTGTTGATTGCTGCAGCCAAGAAAGTCGTGGACAAACAGCAGGACCGGATCGTGAAATTCCTCGAACAGTCCGCCTCAATCCAATGAGCCAGCCGGAGGGCCTGCCATGACATGGTCGTGGAAAACAGCGCAACGAATCCTCGCCGTCCTACACCCTGCATGGTTCGCAGCACTGGTGATTCTCGGGACCAGCTTGACCTTCCAAGCGCCTCAAACGCTGGATGTCATGGACGCCGTCGCGATTG
>ERZ1292633.2094-Hain-H41-02um-R1-2094-length-20743-cov-7_pt1 | contig 20743 bp, 18 predicted proteins | sample MGYA00564406_ERZ1292633 | MGnify/ENA primary metagenome ERZ1292633 (study PRJEB36523, sample SAMEA6512639) | groundwater metagenome | collected 2019-01-08 | study: AquaDiva: Metagenomics assemblies of 32 groundwater samples
GCGCCAGCGTCGCGCGCTTCGGCTCGAGCAAGATCCAGACGAAGGCGCGCGGCTGTCCGTCGAACGAGAGCGCGATGGCGCGCGGGCCCAGAGGGACAACACCCGTGAGACGCCGGCCGCGGAGCGTGTCGAGGTCGTGGGACATGGGGGCGCCGGTCAGCGCGCCGCGCCGGGAGCGGTCGGGGGAGCTCCAGCCCGCCCGGCGAGAGAGTCGAGACCGGAGGGGCGTCCGAGTTCCGCGCTCAGACGCCTGAGATTGTTGGTCGCGTCGGGATAGCCGGGGAGCGCCAGGAGCGCGCGCCGGTAGCCGGCCAGCGCCTCCTCGAAGCGTCCCTGTCGCTCGTGGATCGCGCCCATGTTGTTTTCCGCCTGCGCGAGGTTTGGCATGAGGCGGAGCGCTACTCGGTAAGCAGCCACGGCCGAGTCGGACTTGTCGACGCGGAAGTACAGATTTCCAAGCGCGTACCAGGCGGGAGCGTAGCGGGGCCGAATCGCGATGAGCCCCCGCACGTGGACGAAGGCCGAATCGCTTTGGCCCATTTCGTCCTCGGCGGCGCCGAGGTTCAGAAGCAGTTCCTCGGCGCGGTCGGGCGCCAAGGCGATGGCGCGGCGATAGTGATACGCCGCTCGTTCCAGATCGCGCGCCCGGTACTGGAACCCTCCCATGATGGCGTGGACGTGGGGCGACTCCGGCGAATCGCGGAGCATCGATCCGAAGAGCGTTCCCTCGTCCCGCCAGATGGCGACGCGCGGCCAGAGAAGGACGGCGAACCAGAGCGATAGCGCGGCCACGACCAAGATCAAGCCACCGCGGGCGTCACCCGCGATCGGCTCCTTTTTCGGTCTCACCCTCCCGGCGGATGACGCGGCGGATGGCCGCCACCGCGCGGTTGGCACGAGCGCGATTCCCACCGCCAGCGCCGCGCTCGGGATGAAGAGGAACCGCTCCGCCACGATGGCGCCCGACAGGAGCTTCACGTAGCAGACCGGAAGAAGCGTGGCCGCGAAGAGAGCGAGCGGAACGCTCCATGCGGAGCGTCGGCGAAGGAAGATCCAGAGCCCCGCCGCGATCGCCGCGAGGATTAGAAGTCCCGCCGCGAAAACCGCGTCGGGCGCACGCACCTCCACGATCTCGTGGCGTGCTGAGAGGTGAATCGGCGTGACGAGGAGCGGCAGGTAGCGCGCCACCACCGCGACGCTCGTGAAGAGCTGGGCCGCTGCCCCTTCCACCGGTGAGATCGCCGGGATCGGGTTCGAGCCGAGGACCAGGAAGCGCGTGGCGAGATAGAGCGCCGATACGGCGGCGATGGAGGCCGTGGCACGTGCGAGATCGCGGCCGGTGAGGCACCGCTCCTTCACCCAGAGCGCCAGCACCAGGAGAGGCGCCCCAAAGAGCGCCACTTCCTTGGCATAGAGCCCCGGGAGAAGGAGCGCCGCCGCGGGCGCCAACTTCATCCAGGGATTCCGAATCGCCGGCCCGAAGCGGACGGCGGCCCAGAGCGCGGCGAAGAGGAAGAGCGCCCCCTGCACGTCGGTCCGTCCCGAGACGAACGCGACGCTCTCCGGGTGCGCCGGATGGAGCGCGTAGAGCACCGTGCCGAGCGCCGCCGCAATTGGCCGGCCAGAGAATTCCCAGGCGAAGAGCCAGAGGAAGAAGCAGGCGGCGGCGTAGAGCACGACGTTCGTGAGATGAAAGCCGCGCGGGTCTTCCCCGGAGAGAGCGCGATCGAGCGTCAGCGTATACAGCACGGCGGGGCGGAAGTAGTGGCGCGTCATGGCCTCGTCCTTCAGGAACTGGTCGAACGGGGTATTCCAGAGCCGGACCAGGTCGGAAGGAGCGCGTACGTCCAGCTGAGGGCCGATGACGAAGGTGTCGTCCCATACAAACTGAGCGTCGAGCGTGCGCGCATAGGGCACGACGGCGGCGGCCAGAACAAGCAGGGTGAGGAGCACAAGGAGCCAGCGCGGCATGCGGGCCACGTTAGGGAGCGGGCGCTCGCGGGGTCAACGGGAAACTCCCGCGGAGCGCGTTGACGGACGCCCGGCTCGGGCTTAGAGTGGGGCTTCACTTCAACCTATTCCCCGAAAAGGCGACCCACGACGATGCTTCGAAGCATGACGGGCTACGGCCGCGGCGAGGCCGTGGCCGAGGGACTCCGACTCACCGCCGAGCTCCGCTCGGTGAATCACCGCTTTTGCGAGCTTTCGGCGCGGCTTCCGCGGGCGCTCGCGGCGTACGAGGCCGAGGCGCGGAAGATCGTCCAGGAGAAGATGACTCGTGGAAAGCTCTCGCTCGTCGTGACCTGGGGGAACGACGGCGAGGAGACGGAGGAGCCGGGCGGCACGCTCACGCTGGACCGGAAGACGGCCGAGCGATACCTGCAGCTCCTGAACGAGGCGAAGAGCGCCTACCAGTTGAAGGGCGATCTCGACGTGAACGCCTTCGCGGCGCTGTCGAACATCTTCGTCTGGCAGGAAACGGCCCGCGATCCCGAGTTCTACGTGAAGCTCCTCCGCACCGTCGTGGAGCAGGCGACCGCCGATCTTCTTCGCATGAAGGAGCAGGAAGGCGAGCACCTGAAGCGCGATTTCGAGGAGCGGTTGGAGGGACTTCGCTCCCGCGTGGCCACCGTGCGCGAACGAGCGCCGCAGCGCGTTCGCGAGACCTTCGAGAAGACGCGCGAGCGGGTGAAGACGCTGCTGGAGGGCTACGACTTCCCCGAGGAGCGGGTCGTCCAGGAGATCGCGCTTCTCTCCGACCGCCTCGACTGCACCGAGGAGTGCGTCCGGCTGGAAGCGCATTGCGCTCAGTTCCGCCGCTACCTGAACGAGGAATCGACTCCGGGCCGGAAGCTCAACTTCCTGCTCCAGGAGATGAACCGCGAGATCAACACGATCGGGTCGAAGTCGAACGACTTCGCCATCGTGGAGCAGGTGGTCGAGGTGAAAGAGGAACTTGAGCGAATCCGGGAACAAGTCCAGAACATCGAGTGACGACGAAGCCGTCCTGACGGCCGGCTATCGCCGCTTCGTGATCGTCATCTCCGGCCCCTCGGGCGCGGGGAAGAGCACGTTTGTGCATGAACTCATGCGCCTCCACTCCGATCTTGTCTATTCCGTCTCGGCCACCAGCCGGACACGGCGCGAGCACGAGGTCGAGGGGACGGACTACTTCTACCTGGATCGTGACGACTTCCGCGCCCGCGTCGAACGAAGCGAGTTCGTGGAGTGGGCCGAGGTGCATGGGGAACTCTACGGAACCCTTCGCGCCCAGATCGACAAGTCGCTGGCCGCGGGGAAGAACGTGCTGCTTGATATCGACGTCCAGGGGGGGCGCGCCGTGCGGCGCATCTACCCCGATGGGGTCTTCATCTTCATCCTTCCGCCGTCGCTGGCCCGGCTGGAGGAGCGCCTTCGCGGTCGAGGAACCGACAGCGAGGAGCGGATCCGGCTTCGACTCGACAACGCCCGCCGGGAGATCAACCTCTCCCACGAGTACGACTACGCGGTCGTGAACGACGACTGGGACGCGGCCGCACGAAAAGTGAACGCGATCATGGTCGCCGAGATGTGCCGGGCGACCCGTCTCATCCGCCCCCGTACCGACCGGTAGGCCCGGGGGCGCGGAAGGCGCCCATGGTGATTCGGCAAGCCCTTGCCAACAAGTCGGTTGCCGGTCAATTTCAGAGGCGCCAGTTCCCCCTGGAAGGGCACCGCTCCGGGAACGTATACTCACCGTTTCCCGTGGCCCAGACCCGCCCTGAGGAGGATTCACGTTGGACAATCCGAATAGCCCTACGCTTCGCTCGGGCAACATCAAGAACAAGTACGAGTTGATCATCGTGGCCGCCAAGGAAGCACGCCGCCTGAACGAGCTGTCGCGTCAGACCGGGCTCGACATCGGTGGCAAGGTCACGAACATCGCCCTCGAGGAAACGTACAAGGGGCATGTTCTCTTCCGGTACGGCCCCGAACCCGACGAGCCGGCCCCCGAGGCCGAGCTGCTGCCCGAGTCCGCGGAGTAACCCAGTCGTGACGGACCGGCCGGCGCCCCTTCGCGGCGCGCGCATCCTGCTCGGCATCACGGGCGGGGTGGCGGCCTACAAGGCGCCCGAGCTCGTCCGCGCCCTCGGAAAAGAGGGCGCTCTGATCTCGGTCCTGATGACGAAGCACGCCCAACGCTTCGCCACGGCCGACGCGCTCCGCGCCGTGACGCGCGGCCTGGTCTTGACCGACCTCTTCGAGCCCGCGGCCCTCGCCGACGGGCCGTGGTTCCCCGGCACCCCCAAGTCGCCGCTCGCCTACGCGCACATCGGCATGGCCCGCGAGGCCGATCTGCTCCTCGTGGCCCCGGCGACGGCGAATCTTCTGGCGAAATTGGCGCACGGCATCGCCGACGACATCCTCACCACCGCTCTCCTGGCGACTCGCGCGCCGCTCTTGATCGCTCCGGCGATGAACACCGCCATGTGGGAGCACCCGGCGGTGCAGGAGAACGTCGCGACGCTTCGGTCCCGCGGGGCTCGGTTCATCGGGCCCGAGTCGGGCGAACTGGCCGACGGGGAGCACGGCATGGGCCGCATGGCGATGCTTGAGCTGATCGTGAGCGCCTGCGCCGAGGCTCGCGCGGGCGGTCCTTCGCCCGCCGGGGCCGCCGCGCCGCTTCGGGGCCGTTCCATCGTCGTCACCGCAGGCGGGACCGAAGAAGCGATCGATCCGGTGCGTGTCATCACCAACCGGAGCAGCGGGAAGATGGGCTTTGCCATCGCCGAGGAGGCGCGCGCCATGGGCGCCCGCGTCACGCTGGTGATAGCGCGGACCACCGCCCCGGCTCCCGCGGGAATCGCGACGATCGAGGGAATGACAGTCGGTGCCATGCGCGACGCGGTGATGGCGTCGATGGTGGATGCCGACGCGCTCGTGATGGCCGCGGCGGTGAGCGACTTCGCCCCCGGGGCCGCCGCGAAAACGAAGCTCGCGCGCACCGACAAGGGCCTCACGCTCGAACTCTCGGCGACGCCCGACATCCTGAGCGACGTGCGGAAGAAATTCCCCAAGAAGCTGCTTGTCGGCTTCGCGCTGGAGACGGAAGATGCGACCGAGGGCGTGGCGCGCGGCCGCGAGAAGCTGAAGCGAAAGGGCCTCGATCTCATCGCCGTCAACAACCCGCTCCGGAAGGGCTCCGAGTTCGGCTCCGACCGGAACGACGTGACGCTCCTGGCGAGGGAAGGGGCGGACGTACCGCTGGGCCTTCGTCCGAAGCGCGAGATCGCCCGCGAGATCCTGCTACGGGTTGCAGCCGCGCTCGACGGCAAAAGCTGACGTGAGCGATCTCCGCGAGGAAGCGAGAGCGGTGGCGCGCGAGGCGCGGACGATTCTGGAGCGGAGCCGGGGGCGGTTGAAGTTCTCGGAGCCGGTGGCGGCGGCCGCGATCATCGACGTGGAAGCAGCGCTGGAATCGCGCGCGGATCTCCCGCGAGATATTCCGCGGGAGCTGCCCCGCGAGCTTCCGCGGGAGCTCGGGGCGCTTCAGGCGCTGGTGGCGGCTTGCGAGAAGTGCGGCCTCTGCAAGACCAGAACGCAAACCGTGTTCTCCGACGGCACGCCGCTCGCGAAATTGATGTTCGTGGGAGAAGCGCCGGGCCGCGATGAAGATCTCCGTGGCGTTCCGTTCGTGGGGCGCGCGGGTCAGTTGCTCGACAAGATGATCGTGGCCATGGGAATGACGCGCGCGGAAGTCTACATCTGCAACGTCCTCAAGTGCCGTCCGCCCGACAATCGGCCGCCGGCCCCGGAGGAAGTGGCGCAGTGCCGCCCCTATCTCGAGCAGCAGGTCGCGCTGGTCCGTCCGGTCGTGATCTGCGCGCTGGGGCTCTCGGCGGTACAGGCGCTCCTGGAAACGAAGGCAACCATGGCGTCGATGCGTGGAAACACCTACTCGTTCCGCGGCATCCCGCTCATTCCGACATATCATCCCGCCGCACTTCTCCGGAATCCGGGGTGGAAACGCGAATCGTGGATCGACCTGCAGCGCGTACGGGATCTGGTGCGCTCGGTAGGCTAGGGGGAACCATGGACAGCCCGCGCCGCATCCTGAATCCAAAGTGGCAGTCGCCCCCCGAGCCGAGGCTCGGCCAGGAGGTCGGTCGCGTGCCGCCTCATTCCGAGGACGCCGAGAAGGCGGTGCTCGGTTCCATGCTCGCCTCGCCCGAGGCGGTCACCTCCGCCATTCAGCTCCTCTCGGCCGACGCCTTCTACGATCCGCGCCACGCGAAGATCTGGCGCGCCATCACCGATATGTTCGAGCGGAGCGTGCCGATCGACCTGGTCACGATCTCCGACGAGCTGAAGCGCCGGAACGACTTCGAGACCGTCGGCGGGTTCAGTTACCTCACGTCGCTCGATCAATACGTGACGCACGCGGGGAACATCGAGTCGCACGCGAAGATCGTCATGGAGAAGGCGACGCTCCGGCGGATGATCGAGGTGAGCCGCGGCATCGTGGACGCCGCCTACGAGCAGAAGGAAGAGGCGCGCGTCATTCTCGACAACGCCGAGCAACGCGTCTTCGAGATCGCGAACGACCAGCTCCGCTCCGGCTTCGTCTCCATGAACAAGCTGGTGCTCCAGGGCTTCACGGCCATCGAGGAGTACCGCCAGCGGAAGGTGCACGTCACCGGCACTCCGACCGGCTACTACGATCTGGACGAGCTGACGGCCGGTTTCCAGAAGTCCGACTTCATCGTCATCGCCGGACGCCCGTCGATGGGGAAGACGTCGTTCGCGCTCAACATCGCCGAGAACGTGGCGGTACGTGCGAAACCGAAGGACCGCCGCCCGGTCGGCGTCTTCAGCCTTGAAATGTCGAAGGAGTCGCTGGTGCAGCGCATGCTCTGCTCGCTGGCGCGCGTCGACATCCACAAGATCCGCCGCGGCTACGCCAGCGCGGATGAGTATCGCCGGCTTCAGAACTCCGCGGCGCAACTCCACGAAGCGCCGATCTTCATCGACGACTCGGCCGCCATCACGATCCTCGAGATGCGCGCGAAGGCTCGCCGCCTGGCCGCGTCGGAGGGGCAGCTCGGCATGATCGTCGTCGACTACCTCCAGCTGGTGCGCGGCTCGGAGAACTCCGAGAACCGCACGCAGGAGATCTCACTCATCTCCCGGTCGCTGAAGGCGCTGGCGAAGGAGCTGGCGACGCCGGTCGTGGCGCTCTCCCAGCTTTCACGAGCGGTGGAGACGCGCGGCGGCGCCAAGCGGCCGATGCTCTCCGACCTTCGCGAATCGGGCGCCATCGAGCAGGACGCCGACGTGGTCCTCTTCGTCTACCGGCCCGAGGTCTACGAGACGGAGCCGGAGAAGAAGGACGGCAAGGCGGAGATCATCGTCGCCAAGCAGCGTAACGGCCCCATCGGAACTGTCGATCTGGCATTCCTGAGCGAGTGCACGCGCTTCGAGTCGTTGCGCGAACTCCCGCCCAGCGGGCCGCCGGCAGGATTCCAGGGTGGAGGCCAGGGCGGCTCATCGCAGGGTCCGCCGCAACGGTGAACGAAGCCGTCCGACCCACTCTCGCGGAGCGCTGGCCCGCGCGTTCGATCCTGAGCGCGCTCGCCGACACCGGCGAAGTGTTTCTCCTGATGGGGCAGATCGTCCGGGAACTACCGTTCGCCCTCCGGAAATTCGGGCTGGTGGTGAACCAGATGGCGTCCATCGGCATCGGCTCCATCCCGCTCACGCTCATCGTGGCGCTCTTCACCGGCGCCGTGACCGCCGTCCAGGCGGCCTACCAGATGAAGGACTACGTGCCGATGGTCTACCTCGGCACCGTGATCGGAAAATCGGTCGTGATCGAACTGGGCCCGGTGCTGACCGCCATCGTGGTCGGAGGGCGGGTCGGCGCCTCGGTCGCCGCCGAACTCGGCACCATGCGCGTCACCGAGCAAGTCGACGCCATGGAGACGATGGGAATTAGCCCCATCCGCTATCTCGTGGTGCCGCGCTTCCTGGCCGCCACACTGATGCTCCCGGTCCTGACCATCTTCGCCGACGTGGTAGCGATCTTCGGCAGTTACCTCGTGGCGATCAGCACGCTCGACATCACGCCACACACGTTTACGAGCGGCCTAAAGATGTACTTCAAGATGCAGGACGTCTTCTCGGGGGTCCTCAAAGCCTTCTTCTTCGGGCAGATCATCGCGACGATGGGCTGCTTCTACGGCCTGAAGAGCGAGGGTGGCGCCGAGGGGGTGGGCTTGGCGACGACGAAAGCGGTGGTCGCCTCCTGCGTGCTGATCCTGGTGGTCGATTATCTCCTGGCCTCGTTCCTCTTCCGGGTGCTCTTTGCCTAGCGGACCCGCGTTGGTGTCGAACGTCGCCATCGAATTCTCGGATGTCTGGAAGCGGCTGGGAAAGAAGGAAGTGCTCCGCGGCGTCACGCTCTCGGTGGAACGCGGCGAGTCGCTCGTGATCATTGGGCGAAGCGGGACCGGGAAGTCCGTCTTGCTCAAACACGCCATCGGCCTCATGGATCCCGACCGGGGCGCCGTACGGGTGAACGGGCTCGACGTGTCGACGCTGGCGGACCGGGAACTGTTCGAGCTGCGGGAGGGGATGGGGATGCTCTTCCAGGCCGGCGCGCTGTTCGACTCCATGACGATCGGAGAGAACGTGGGGCTCGCGCTGCGCGAACACACGCCGCTCCCCGAGGCGCAGGTCGAGATCGTGGTGGCGGAGAAACTCGCGCTGGTGGGGCTGGCCGGCTCCGAATCGCAGCGGCCCAGCGCCTTGTCGGGCGGAATGAAGAAGCGCGCCGCTCTGGCACGGGCCCTGGCCATGAACCCGAAGATCATGCTCTACGACGAGCCGACCACCGGGCTCGACCCGATCACGTCGGACGTCATCAACCGGCTGATCCGACAACTACAAGAAAGGCTGAGAATCGCGTCGATCGCCGTGACGCACGACATGCGAAGCGCCTATCATATCGCCGACCGCATCGCGATGCTCCACGAGGGACGCATCCACGCGATCGGCACCCCGGCCGAGATCCAGGCAACGAGGGATCCGATCGTGCGGCAGTTCATCGAGGGGAGCAGCCAGGGGCCCCTCCAACCGACGTAGAGGGACACGGATGAACCAAACGTCTCGCGCCGCCGCCATTCAGGTTGGAATCGCCGGACTCATGGCGCTCGTGGTCATGATCGCCGGAGTCGTCTGGTTGAAGGAGTTTCGGCTGGGACAGAAGAAGACGATCTACTATTCCAGATTTGAGGAAGTCGGCTCGCTGGCGGAGGGCGATCCGGTCGCCGTGCGAGGGGTGAAGAAGGGTGTCGTCACCGCGATCACGCTGGAGGATCAAGGGGTCCGCGTGGACTTCGAGTTGCAACGGGACGTGATCCTCCATCCCGACGTGGAGCTCCGCGTGACGAACAAGGGGTTCCTGGGGGAGAAGTACCTGGCGCTCGATCCGGGCGTGGCCCCGGGCGCGTACGATCCGAAGAAGCCGATCCCCGGGCGGTTCCAGTCGGGTGTGCCGGAAGTCATCTCGGGAGCCGGCGACATGATCACCGAGGCGACCGAGCTGTCGTCGCGGTTGAATCTGATGCTCGATGCGATGGACCCCGCGACGATCGAGAAGGCGGCGAAGAACGTGGAGAAGGCGTCCACCAGCCTGGCCCAGACGATCGAGGCGAACCGCGCCGACCTGCACGCGGCGGTGGCCGACTTCCGGAGCGCCGCGAAGAAGCTCAACTCCATCGCGTCGACGAATGAGGCGGAGGTGAGCGCTTCGATCAAGGACTTCGGGAATGCGTCGCGGAAGTTGAGCACCTTGTCGGATCAGCTCTCGTCCACCGCGACGTCGCTGGATCGGATCGTTACGAGGCTCGACAGCGGGCAGGGGAGCCTGGGGAAAGCGATCCAGGACTCCACGCTCTATTTGGAGATGCGGGAGACGCTGAAGAACACGAACGAACTGGTGAAGGACATCCGGAAGAACCCGAAGAGGTATTTGAAGATCGGGTTGTTTTAGAGACGGCGATTATCCGTGTTCAGGGAGTGTAATGAAGAAGCGAACCTCGTCCAACGCCGTGCGCACCACGTTCTTCTGTAGCGACTGCGGCAACGAATCGCCGAAGTGGTTCGGGAAGTGCCCCGCGTGCGGAGCGTGGAATACCGCGGCGGAAGCACCGGCGGGCTCCGCGGGCGGCGCCGTCAGCGCGGGCGGGAAGCGTGCGCGCGGGACCCTCGGCGGCGGCGCGCGCTCCGGCTACTCCGGCGCCGAAGCGTCCGCTCCCGTCAAACTCGATGCGATCGAGACCGGTGCCGAGGATCGCTGGCGATCAGGAATCACCGAGCTCGATCGCGTCCTCGGCGGTGGCCTCGTGCCGGGATCTCTTGTGCTGATTGGCGGCGACCCCGGCGTGGGGAAGTCGACGCTTGCGCTCGGCCTTGCCTCGGCGCTGGCCCGTCAGCAGCGCACCGTTCTCTACGTCACCGGGGAGGAGTCGCCGCGCCAGACCAAGATGCGCGCGGAGCGCCTCGCGCTCAAGGACCCCGACTCGCCACTCTACGTTCAAGCCGAGGTCGACCTCGATGCGATCGTCAACCAGGTCGAGAAGCTGAACCCGGCGCTCCTCGTGGTCGACTCGATCCAGACTCTCTACACCCCCGACCTCGATGCCGCGCCAGGTTCCGTCTCCCAAGTCCGCGAGTGCGGCCTCCGCCTCCTTCGGCTCGCGAAGGACCGCAGTCTCCCGATCCTTCTCATCGGCCACGTCACCAAGGACGGCGCCGTCGCCGGGCCGCGCACGCTCGAACACATGGTCGACGCGGTTCTCTATCTCGAGGGCGACCGGCACCACGGGTACCGCATCCTCAGCGCCGCGAAGAACCGCTTCGGCTCTACCCACGAAATCGGCGTCTTCGAGATGCGTGGGGACGGTCTAGCGGAAGTCGACAATCCCTCGGAGCGGCTGCTGCGCGAGCGGGGGGAGCAGTCTCCGGGTTCGGTGGTTGTCGGCTCCATCGAGGGAACGCGGCCGCTCCTCGTCGAGGTCCAAGCCCTCGTAGCCCCGACTCACTTCGCCAATCCTCAACGCGTAGCTCAGGGAATCGACTCACGAAGACTGGCGGTCGTGATCGCGGTGCTGCAGAAGCGCGCCGGGCTCTCCCTCGCGGGGGCGGACGTCTTCGTGAACGTGGCAGGGGGAATCAGGCTCGAGGAGCCGGCGGCCGATCTCGGCCTCGCCCTGGCGCTCGCCTCCTCCTTCCGCGACAAGCCGGTCTCACCCGATCTTCTCGCGGTCGGCGAAGTCGGCCTTGGAGGGGAACTCCGGCCCGTGCCGCAACTATTGCGCCGCATCGCCGAGGCCAAACGACTCGGCTTCCGATCCGCCATCGTGCCGAAGCGCGCGATCGAGGATCTCCCGGCGTCCGACGCGAAGTTCAAGGTCCGCACCGCCGGCACGCTGGCCGAGGCGATCGCCCTCGCGATCGGGGAGTAGGGTAGGCCATGGCCGCCATTCCCCCCGATGCCAGGTCCACCGTAACGCCTGCCCCAGCCCCCGACCTCGCCGTCATTCTCGCCGGCGCGGGCGAGGGGATTCGCATGGGGGCGCTCGGGCCTAAACTTCTAATCGACGTGGGAGGCCGCCCGGCGCTGGTGCGCGTGGCGGAGACCTTCCTCGCGCTCCCCGCGGTCGGCGAGATGGTGGTGACGGTTCCCACCGAACTCGAGGCCGATGCGGTCCGCTCCATCGCGCACACGGCGAATCCACGCGGCGTCCGCGTCACGATCATCCCCGGTGGAGAGACGCGGCAGGAGTCGGTCAGCCTAGCGCTCGACGCGCTGACCGGCGACCTCCCCTACATCGCCGTGCACGACGTTGCCCGTGTTCTCGTCTACGCGCCGCTCATCGACCGAGTTCTGAACGCGGCCCGCGAGCATGGCGCCGCCATTCCGGGGCTCCCGCTCACCGACACCATCAAGGAGCTGATCCCCGGCGACGACCGCATCGGGCGTTCCGTTCCACGCGAACACCTCGTGGGCGCCCAAACTCCGCAGATCTTCTCTAGTGATATACTTCGCAGGGCTTACGCGCATGCGCGCGGGGCCCGCGCCGCGGCCACCGATGACGCGGGTTTGGCCGAGGCGATCGGCGTTCCGGTCGTGGTCGTCCCCGGGGACGAGCGGAACCGGAAACTGACCGTTCCCAGCGACCTGATCATCCTGAACGCGCTGCTCCGGGACGGAGCGGCCGGAGAGAACCACTGAACGGCACCGAATTCAGAGCCGGCACCGGCTACGACATCCACCGCCTGGAGCGCGGCCTTCCGCTGACGCTCGGCGGCGTGTCGATCGCCTCCGAGTACGGCCTCCGCGCGCACTCGGACGGAGACGTCCTGGCGCACGCGATCGGGGACGCGCTCCTTGGCGCGCTGGCGCTCGGCGACCTGGGGAAGCACTTCCCGGACAGCGATGCGACGTGGCGTGGCGTCTCCAGCATGATGTTGCTCGAGACCATTCGCGGGCTGGTGGCCGCGGAGGGAGCGCGCATCGTGAACGTGGATGCCACGCTCATCGCGGAGGCCCCGAAGATCGCGCCGTACGCCGAGGTGATGCGCGCGAACCTGGCGCGGGCCCTCGGCATCGAAGCGGGACGCGTCTCCGTGAAGGCGACGACGAACGAGACATTGGGCGCGGTCGGCCGCGGCGAAGGGATCGCCGCCATGGCTGTCGCGTCCGTGGAAGTGCCGCGCCGATAGCGCGGGGGAGGAACGCGAATGAAGATCGTGGTCCTGATGGGTGGGAACACCACCGAGCGGGAGGTCTCGCTTCGGACAGGAGCCGGAGTCGTCCGCGCGCTTCAGGCGCTGGGACACGACGTGACATCGGTCGACACGAAGGACGGCGGCGCGGAGTTCTACTTGCGCGCCATCCCCGACGACACCGATCTCGTCTTCATCGCCCTCCATGGCGGCGATGGCGAGAACGGTACGCTCCAGGCGTTTCTGGACATGGCCAAAATTCCCTACACCGGCTCCGGGATGCTCGCCTCGTCGGTCGCGATGGACAAGGCGATGTCGAAGCGGATCTTCGCGCAGGAAGGAATCGCCACGCCGGCGTGGGGCGAGTGGTGGGCGCCGGAGGATCCGAAGGCGAAGTGGCGTCCGGGCCTCACCGACGCCGACCTGAAGCACTTGGGCGGCTACCCGATCATCGTGAAGCCGAACGACCAGGGCTCAACTTTCGGCGTGACGCGCGTGAACAGCCCGGAGGAGATCCCGGCAGCCGCGGAAACGGCGCGACGCTACGGGCGGCTCATCCTGGTGGAGCGTTTCATCGAGGGCCGCGAAGTCACGGTCACGGTGCTGAACGGCCGCGCGCTCCCGGTCATCGAGATCATTCCCGAGGGTGGATTCTACGATTACGAGCATAAGTACACCGCGGGCGCCAGCCGCTACGAGTGCCCCGCCGCGCTGCCGCCTGAACAAAGCGAGAAGTTGTTGGCGCTTGGACTGAAGGCGTATCGCTCCCTTCGCTGCCAGGGCGTGGCGCGCGTCGATTTCCGCGTGGCGCCGGACGGGTCGCCCTTCTGCCTGGAGGTGAACACGGTTCCCGGCATGACCGAGACGAGCCTCGTCCCCAAGGCGGCGGCGGCGGTCGGCATGAGCTACGAGGAACTGGTCCGGGACATCGTCGACGCCTCCCCCGCGCGCCGCGCGCGCGCCACAAGGTAGGGGCCGCCATGCTTCCCGCCCGCGCGGCCGAAGTCGGTGCCGCCGATGTCATCGTGCTCTCCATTCGCCTCGGCGTCATCGTGCTGGGGACGATCCTCGTCCTCCGCGTCGCCGGTGCCCTCGTGTCGCGGCTGGAGCGGACGATCCGCGAGCGCTCCGTCGGCGAGGAGGCGGCCCGCGAGAAGCGCGCCCGCACGATCGGCGGCGTCCTTCGGGGCGGCGCCCGGTCGCTCGTCTTCGTCGTGGGGGCGCTCATGGCGGTTCGCGAACTGGGACTCGACATCACGCCCGCGCTCGCCGCGGCCGGCGGTTTCGGCGTGGCGGCCGGCCTCGGCGCCCAGTCGCTGGTGCGGGACTGGATCTCCGGCTTCTTCATCATTCACGACGACCAGTACGGCGTGGGCGACACGGTGCGCGTCGCGGGCGTCGCGGTGACCATCGAGCAGTTGACGCTTCGCCACACGGAACTCCGCGACGGCGACGGTTCGCTCCACTTCATTCCGAACGGAGAGATCAAGATCGTCACCAATCTCACCAAATCGTGGGCGGCGCCGCTCATCCGCATCCCGGTCAGCGCCGGCGAGGATCCGGAGCGCGTGCTGCGCGCCCTGAACGAGATGGTGAGCGCCTTCCGGGCCGACGCGGCCACGGGAGCGCTCCTGGTGGACGGGCCGACGGTGCTCGGGATCGACGACGTCTCCGCCGGACAATACACGGTGCTGATCCAGGCGCGGACGCGCCCCGAGAATCGCCACCCGGCCACGCGCGCGCTCAGGCTCGCGGCGATTCGCCGGCTCCGCGCGGAGGGAATCGCCCTCCATGGCACGCTGGCAGGAGAGACCACGTGAGTCTTCGCGTCTACGACACGCGCCGCCGTGCGAAACTTCCGTTCGAGAAGAAGCCGGGCGAACACGTCGGAATCTACACCTGCGGCATGACGGTGCAGGATAAGCCGCACGTCGGACACATGCGTTCCTCCATCTCGGGCGACGTCATTCGCCGCTGGCTGGAGTGGCGCGGCTACCCGGTGACGTACGTTTACAACTTCACCGACATCGACGACAAGATCATCGCCAAGGCGAACGTCGAGGGCGTGGCCTACGAGAGCGTCTCGCGACGCAACGAGCAGGCCTACCTCGAGTACGCCCTCCGGCTCCAGATCAAGCCGGCCACGCACTACCCGCGCGCGACCGAGCACATCGCCGAGATCCAGGCGCTGATCCAGAAACTGATCGACCGCGGGCACGCCTATGCCTCGGCCGGCGACGTCTACTTCGACGTGCGCTCGTACTCGAACTACGGGCAGCTCTCGGGACACAACGTGGACGATCTCCGCTCCGGCTCGCGGATCGAGGTCGGCGAATCGAAGAAGGACCCACTCGACTTCACCCTCTGGAAGGGCGCCAAGCCGGGCGAGCCGTCGTGGCCTAGCCCGTGGGGGCCGGGACGGCCCGGCTGGCACATCGAGTGCAGCGCCATGGCGATGAAGTATCTCGGCGAGACGCTCGACTTCCACGGTGGCGGCCAGGACCTCGTCTTCCCGCATCACGAGAACGAGAAGGCGCAGTCGGAGGCGGCGAACGGAAAGCCCTTCGTCGATTTCTGGGTCGAGAACGGGATGGTGAATCTCGGCGGCGAGAAGATGTCGAAGTCGACGAAGCACTTTTTCCTGATCGAGGACGTCCTTCGCGAGTTCGAGCCCGACGTGGTCCGCTTCTATCTCCAGTCGACGCACTACCGGAGCCCCATCGAGTGGAACGAGGAGCGGCTTCGCGAGGCGGGCACGGCCTACGCGCGGCTCCGCGACGCCATGGCGAAGTCGGCGCGCTTCGATGGCGATTCCGCGGCCGCCGGTGGCGACGCGGCGCGTTCATCGCTCCACGCCGAAGCCGCCGCGCTCGCCGCGAAGTTCGAAGAGGCGATGGACGACGATTTCAACGCGGCCCGCGCACAGGGGCATCTCTTCGAACTGGCGAAGGAGATCAACCGCGTGGCCGACGCTCCCGCCGCCACGGCCGACGATCGCGCGGCGGTCGCCGAGGCGGGGAAGACGCTCCTGCGGCTCGGCTCCATCGTCGGCCTGTTCGCGACCTCCGAAGCGCCCGAGGAGGCGACCTCTGAAACGGTGCAAGCGCTTGTGCGGCAACGCGATGAGGCCAGGGTGCAGAAGGACTGGAAACGCGCCGATCAATTGAGAGACAAGATCCTGGCGCTGGGCTATCTCCTCGAGGACGCGAAGGGGGGGACGCAAGCACGGCGTAAACGCTGATTTCACAATCACACACGCGAGGCGACGCGCCCCCATGCGGCTCTTCGGAAAACCGAGGACCCTCCAGGCAGAACTGCACGTGCTCTTCCTCGCCATGGGGACGACCTTCCTCGCGCTGGCCACGCTGCTCCTTTACCAGAACGGCCAGTCCTCCCTCCGGCGCCAGCTGACCGGCACCGCCACCGCCGCCGCCGAAACCGCCGCGGCCCTCGTGACGGTGGACGAATACCGCTCCATTCGCCGCGCCTCCGACATGAACTCGGCCGGCTTCCGCGCGATCGCCGAAGACCTGAGCGCGCTTCGCCGGGCGAATCCCGCGATCTACCACCTCTTCACGCTCGCCCCCACGGGCGCCTTGGGGAAGTGGGGCATCGTCGCGGACATGGGCGGCACGGCCCCGATCGTGGACGAAGCGGTGCTCCAGGGCGGCCGCCTGCCGATCGGCGCGCCTCCGCCGGAGAACGTGCCGGAATCGCTCCTCCACAAGGGAATGGAAGCGCCGGCCTGCGAGATCCTGGAACTCAACAGAGCGGACCGCGCACGCGTCGTCGCCGTCTCGCCGATCCGCGGCAAGAACGGCGAGTCGGTCGGTCTGGCCGTCGTGGAGATGAGCGCGGCGGAGCTCTTGGCCGAGGCGCGGCTTCTCGGCTACGTCTCGATCGCGATCTTCCTTCTCGGGCTCTTCGCCAGCGTCGTGGTGAGCAGCGCGGTCTCCCACTGGGTGACGCGTCCGCTCCAGGAACTTCTGCGCGGCGTCGAGGCGATATCCAAGGGAGAACTCGGCGCGCGCGTGAAGACGAAGGCGCGAAACGAGGTCGGTGTTCTGGGAGACGCCATCAACGTGATGGCGGCCGGGCTCGAGGCGTCGCGGCAGCGCGACGCGACGCAGCAGGCCCGGCTTCGGGATCTTCATCGCATCGGCTCCGAGGCGGCAACGATGCTGGAATTGCCGCAGACGCTGGAAGTCGCGGCCCGCGGCATGGCCGAACTCTGCGGCGGCGTCGAGGCGATCGCCGGCGCGTCGGCGCGTCGCGAGGGGCGGATCCGCCTCTGGTCGCGCGTCGGGTCCGACGCGGCGGACGACGCGGCGTGGGATGTCTCCCCCGAGGGGCTCGAACTGGTGCTGGGCGCGGAGACCCGACTCCTGGCGCGTGTCGAGTTCGAGACGGCCGGTCTCGGATTCCTGCTCTCGCATCCGACGGGCTGTGCCATCGCCGCTCCGCTTCGCGTGAACGATCAGACGATCGGCATCCTCCTCGTCCTGGGGGAGCGCGAAAGCTTCCACCCCGACGCCGTCTCGCTGGGCCGTCTCTTCGCCGCGCAGGTCTCGGCGGCGGTCGCGAACGCGCGTCTCTTCGAGCAGGTGCGCGAACTCGACCGCTCGAAGAGCGAGTTCCTCTCCATCGCCTCGCACGAGGTTCGCACGCCTCTCACGGTCATGAAGGGCAGCCTCGACCTCCTGGTCGGCGGCAAGCAATTCCAGTACACCGAGGATCAGCGGCAACTGATCGCGTTCTGCCAGGAGTCGGTGGAGCGGCTCATCCGGCTGGTGAAGGACATTCTCGACATCTCGAGGATCGAGGCGGGGGTGCTGAAGGTCTTGCTGATGCCGACGTCGATCAACGAACTCGTCGAGAAGTGCCTCTTCTGGGTGCCGCAGCTCCCGGGCGGCCAGGGAATCGAGATCGACGCGCGCCTCCCCTCACGGCCCCTCATGGCCTCGGCCGACGCGGGGCGCATTCAGCAGGTGCTGGAAAACCTCATGTCGAACGCGATCAAGTTCTCGAATCCCGGCGGCCGCGTGACGATCGAGTTGGTGGAGCGCGAGCAGGAGATCGAGGTCATCGTGAGCGACCTGGGCAAGGGGATCGCGCCGGAGGACCTGCAGCGGATCTTCGGGAAGTTCTATCAGGTGGAGGAGGCCGCCACGCGCGAGCGCGGCGGCACGGGCCTCGGCCTCGCCATCTGCAAGGGAATCATCGAGGCGCACCGCGGCCGGCTCTGGGCCGAGAGTAAGTTGGGGCAGGGGAGCAGATTCCACTTCACACTGGCGCGCGCGCTGGAGAGCGAGGGCGCGATGGAGAAAGACGCCGAGATCCCGGTCGCGCCCATCCTCTCGCCGCTCCGCGCGGGAAAAGAGGCGTCAACCCGGAAAAAAATTCCGGCCTAAAGCCCGCCGTTGTTCATCCCCGGTAAGCCCGCGCCGCCCGCACTCGAATTATTTGATCGGTATTACCTTTTTATTACTTTTTTGCCTAGCCCCCGTGCCCGGAGAATGCCATCCTACGAGCGGGGCTTTCTGCTCGGTTCATTACCGGGGCCGATATTGTTTTGTCCTAATTCATCGGGACGGCAAAGCGGCTAGAGATTCTGTTCCGGGGGGGGCAGAAGGGAATACCGACGTGGCCACAATCCTCTGCGTGGACGATGATCCCGCCGTGTGCGCGCTGCTCGATCGACTCCTCCGCGAAATGGGCCACGAGCCCGTCCTTGCCGGTAGCGTGAACGAGGCGATCGAGATCCTCACCCGCCTTCGCATCGACCTTCTCCTCGCGGACTGCGTCATGCCGGACCGCGACGGCTTGGAACTTCTCTACTTCGTCCGCGACGAAGGCCTTCGTGTCCCCACCATCGTCATGTCGGGCTACTCGACGACCGAGCACGCCCAGGCCGCCGCGCGGCACGGAGCCGTCGACTTCCTGAGCAAGCCGCTCCGTGCCGAGTCGCTCCATGGGTCGGTGAAGAGCGCGCTTCTCATCGATCGGTTGCGCCGCGAAAACGAGGAATGGCGCCGCGAAATCTCCATCCTACGCGGCCCGCAGACCATCGTCGGCTCGAGCGAGGTGCTCCGCGACTTGCTGGAGGCATTGGACGTCGTGGCGCCAACCGGCGCCTCGGTCCTTCTCCACGGCGAGCCGGGTACGAGAAAGGCGCTCTTCGCCCGCGAGATCCACGCACGGAGTCCGCGGTACGATCAACCGTTCCTGACGTTCAGCTGTCCGGCCACGCCGGAAGCCGCGATGGAGAGCGCGATGTTCGGACACGAACCGAACGCCGGCTCGGGGGCGGGCTCGCTCCAGATCGGCGCGCTCGAGCGCGCGTCGCGCGGGACGCTGCTCCTCGATGAGGTGTCGGAGCTTCGCCTCCACGTTCAGGGGAAGCTCCTGCGCGCGCTCCAGGAAAGGAGGGTCCACCGCTTGGGCGGAACGCACCCGAGTCCGATCGACGCCCGCGTGATCGCGACGACCACTCTCGATCTGGCGTCGGAGGTGGCGGCCGGCCGATTCATGCGCGAGCTCCACGACTATCTTTCCGTCGTCTCCATCCGCATCCCGCCGCTGCGCGAGCGCCTGGACGACATCCCACAGCTCGTCGAGAGTTTCGTGGAGTGGAATGCCCGCCAATTCGGTTTGCGGGTGCCCGCGGTCCCACGCGAAACCTACGAGTACATCCGCCAGAGGCCGTGGCCGGGAAACACCTGCGAGCTGGAGAATGCGATCGAGCGCGCCATGCTGCTTCGCTCGGGACCGGTGCTCCTGCCGGAGTCGTTCGGGCGTCTTCCTTTCGGCGCGGAGCAATCGGCCGGCGGGAGCGCATCGCGCCACGGGTCGGCGAGCGATGACGCCACGAAGGAGGGGGGCGCGGATGACGTCCTCGACATTCGCACCCTGGAGCGGCTCGCGATTCATCGCGCGCTGAAGCGGACGGGTGGCCACAAGGCGAATGCTGCGGAGCTGCTCGGCATCAACGAACGGACGCTCCGCAACAAGCTGAAGGCGGAGGCGCTGCCGGTCTGGGTCTCCTCGTCGGACGAATCCGGCCAGCCGCTGGAGAGGGAGGAGCACTAGTCTCGGGAGAGCGCCTGTCGTTGACGAAAGGCCGTGTCGTGCGTACACTCCGCACTCTTCGCGCCGAACGAATAGCGAACGGCGGGACGGCGCTGGCGTAGCTCAACTGGTAGAGCATCTCATTTGTAATGAGGCGGTTGGGGGTTCGAGTCCCTTCGCCAGCTCCACCATCGTCTCGCCAACGCAATGGCCGGAGGGGTTCCCGAGCGGTCAAAGGGAGCAGACTGTAAATCTGCCGGCTTAGCCTTCGAAGGTTCGAATCCTTCCCCCTCCACCACCTACTAGTATAATGTGACTCACGACCCCTCCCTGACGGGATGCCTTTTCGGCCGCCAGGCGGCCTGGACTTCGTAACTATCGTATTCGAGCGGGAATAGCTCAGTGGCTAGAGCGTCAGCCTTCCAAGCTGAGGGTCGCGGGTTCGAATCCCGTTTCCCGCTCCAGTTTCCTCCATCCACATCTTTCCACAGCGATTAGCAATCGATTCCACAAGCACTTATCCAGTTATCATCCGTTTTCTCGATCCCGATTTCTGCGTCCAGCCGGGGGCGGACTGCCAATCGCCGATCTTCGGTTGGGTCGATTTCCCCGAATCGGCGGCCGTGACCGCGCCACGGCGTCGCATCGGAGACTGGCACGAACCCGCAAATTTCCTGTTGACTGGGGGTTTCGCGGCTCGTACATTCATCGGCTCGCAGTCCAGGCAGCCTTTTTCGACGGAAGAGAGAGGCTGGTTGGGGTTTTCTGCCTTGAGTCGAAGCATCACGTAGGCGCCGTCGCGTGACCGAGCGTAGGTCGGGATGAACCGGTCCACGACGTTCCATTCACGCTCGCGCTGCAACACCGCCCACGTAGCTCAGTCGGTAGAGCATCTCCATGGTAA
>ERZ1292633.2096-Hain-H41-02um-R1-2096-length-20730-cov-9_pt1 | contig 20730 bp, 16 predicted proteins | sample MGYA00564406_ERZ1292633 | MGnify/ENA primary metagenome ERZ1292633 (study PRJEB36523, sample SAMEA6512639) | groundwater metagenome | collected 2019-01-08 | study: AquaDiva: Metagenomics assemblies of 32 groundwater samples
CGCGTCCCGGCGACGCTGTAGGCGAAGCTCGCGCGGCGCCGCTCGGGCGGCAGGAAATCGTTCAGCTCCTCGTAGAAGCGGAATTCGGCCGATGCGGCGGGAAGCGTCATCGCCAACCTTGGACGTTGGGCGGCTAGATCAAGCGGCAGAGCGCCTTGATGTCGGCATTGCCGCCGGAGATGACGACGCCGATTCGCCTTCCCCTGTAATCGTGGCGGCCGTCGAGCTTGCCTTCAAGCAGGGCCGCCGCCGCGAGGGCGCCCGTGGGCTCGATCACGATTTTCATGCGCTCCCAGATCCAGAACAGGCTGCGCAGCAGTTCGGCATCGCTTACCGTCAACATGTCGTGCACGTAATGCAGCACCAAGGGGAAGGTGATCGTGCCTAGCGACGGCGTGCGCGCGCCGTCGGCGATGGTGTCCGGGTTATGGCAGGTCTGCAGGGTCTTCGAGCGAAACGAACGCGTGGCATCGTCGCCCGCCTCGGGCTCGACGCCGATCACCTTGCAGCCCGGCGACCAGTGGCTTGCCGCCACGGCGCAGCCGGAGAGCAGTCCGCCGCCGCCGCAGGGCACCAGCAGGTAATCGAGCGGGCCCGTCTCCTCGATCAATTCCTTCGCCGCCGTGCCCTGTCCGGCGACCACCTGCGCATGATTGTAGGGTGGGATCACGCTCATGCCGCGTTCGCCGGCGATGCGCGCCGCCAGTTCTTCGCGCGTGGCCGTCCTCGGATCGTAGGTGATGACCTCGGCGCCGTAGCCGCGCGTGGCCTCGAGCTTCACCTGCGGCGCGTCCAGCGGCATGACAATCACGGTCTTCACCCCGAGCAGCGTTCCCGCCAGGGCCACGGCCTGGGCGTGATTGCCTGAAGAGTAGGCGAGCACGCCGCCGCGTTTCTGCTCCGGCGTCAGTTGCGCCAGCGCGTTGAAGGCGCCGCGAAACTTGAACGCGCCCATGCGCTGGAAGTTCTCGCACTTGAAGAACACCTGCGCGCCCGTGCGCGCGTCCACCAGGCGCGAAGTCATCACCGGCGTGCGCCGGGCGTGGCCTTCCAGGCGTTCGGCGGCGGCGGCGATATCGGCATGGCCGACAGGCAATGTGGGTGCAGAGTTGGAAGCATTCATGCCGGTTCTCCATGCAGCGGTGGAAAACGCATTTTACCCCCAGCCGCTTGTCTGGCCAGCGCTCGCGCGCCTCCGGCTCGATGCGGCGTACCGCAGCTCTAGCGAATGGTCAGGGTCAAGCGCGAGTCGCCGCGCAGCAGGAAAATACGCAGCGGCCGTTCGGCCTGGCGCAATGAGGCGAGCAGCTCCGCCACCGAGCGCACCCGGCCGCGGTTGACGCCGTAGAGCACGTCGCCCGGGCGCAAGCCCGTCTTCGCGCCGGGCGTGTTGGGTTCGATGCGGGTGACGATCGCGCCCTCGACCATGCCGTATACGGGCATGCCCGGTTCGATGTTGGACACGCGCACGCCGGCGAGCTGCGGCACCGCCTCGCCCGGGATCTCGGTCATGGTGAAGAGTTCCGCGATGCGCAGGCGCAAGCTGAGCGGCCGGTTGCCGCGCTGCACCTGCAGCTCCACCTCTTCGCCGACCGGAATGAGGCCCATGCGGTTGCGCAAATCGGCCGAACCGCGCACCGGCTTGCCGTTGACGCTGGTCACGATGTCGCGCGGTTTCAGGCCGGCCTTGTCCGCGGGCGAGCCCGGCTCGATCTGGACCACCACCGCGCCGTCGGCCGAGCCCGCCGCCAGCGATTGCGCCAGCTCGTGCGTCATGTCCTGCGTGACCACGCCGACGCGGCCGCGGCGCACTTCACCGAAGCGGATGATCTGCTCCATCACCGCGCGCACCATGTTCGAGGGCACGGCGAAGCCGATGCCGGCACTGCTGCCCGAGGGGCCGATGATGGCGGTGTTGATGCCGATCAGTTCGCCCGCGAGGTTCACCAGCGCTCCGCCCGAATTGCCCGGATTGATCGAGGCGTCGGTCTGGATGAAGTCCTCGTAGCCTTCTATGCCCAGGCCGGTGCGGCCGAGCGCGCTGACGATGCCGGAGGTGACCGTCTGGCCGATGCCGAAGGGGTTGCCGATGGCGACCGCGAAATCGCCCACGTTCATGGCGTCGGAATCGCCGAATTTGAGCTCGGCCAGGTTCTGCGCGTCGATTTTGAGCACGGCGATGTCGGTGCCCGGATCGGTGCCGACCAGCCGCGCCTTGAGCGTGCGCCTGTCTTTCAGCGTCACCACCACTTCCTGCGCATTGTTGATGACGTGATTGTTGGTGATTACATAGCCGCGCGCGCGGTCGACGATTACGCCAGACCCGGCGCTTTGCTCGCGCGAGGGCCGGTCCGGAATGTTGAAAAAGCGCCGGAACAGGGGGTCGCGAAACAGCGGGTTGTCTTCCATCGGCGAACGCGTGACCACCGAAATGTTGACCACGGCCGGGGTCACCTGCGCCAGCATGGGCGCGAGCGTGGGCACGCCCTTCAGGTTGAGCGGCAGCCCGGATGGCGCTGCGCTCGCCGCTAGCAGCGTCAGCAACAGGGCAAGGACAATTCGCAGGCGCATCGGCAAATACTCCGGAAAAAGCAGTGAGGAATTCTCCCTCACAGTATAAGCGCTGGGCAGTCGGGCGTGCAGCCGGCGCCGGCTGCGTTTACAAGTCGGACGGCGTGTCTATGTCGCGGCAGACGCCGGGGTCGTCCACTTCGATCAGCTTGACTAGGCCGGCGTTCTCCTTGAGCACCGAGCGCGCGCCCTCATCGCCGCGCAGCGTTTCGAGTTGTTGCCGGAATGCCGCCGATATGCCTACCGGGTGCCCGCGTACGCCCTTGTAGACCGGTGCGACGATTGTGGCTCCGGCGGCTAAAGCCGCGACGATTTTGGCGATGCTGTCGGGGCGGATATAAGGCATGTCGGCGAGCGCGACGATCCAGCCGGCGACGTCGCCCGTAGCCTTCACTCCGGAGGCGAGACTCGCGCCCATGCCTTCTTCGGCATTTGCGCACTCGATGACAGTCGCGCCCGCCTCGCTCAAACGGTGTTTCAGCAGCGCTTGGCCTGGCCGCACGACAGCGATAACGTGCGCAATGGCGCTGCGCAAATTGGCGAGAGCCGCCAGTGCCATCGGCAGGCCGCCGGCGAGCGGATGCAAGAGCTTGTTCGAGCCGAAGCGCTTGGCTGCGCCGGCGGCGAGCAAGATGCCGCAGTAGTCCTTGCTCAATCGGCTCTAAGAGGAACGCCGCAGCCGGCTTCGACCCCGGCCTTGGGCGGTTCGATAGTCTGCGGGATTTGCACGCCGCGGCGCACGGCTGTCATCTCGGCCAGGATCGACACCGCGATCTCGGGCGGGGTGCGGCTGCCGATCCTGAGCCCGACCGGGCCGTGCAGGCGCGAGATCTCCTCGGCCGAGAGGTCGAAATCGGCCAGGCGCTTCCTGCGCTTGTCGTTGTTGGCTTTCGATCCGAGCGCGCCGACGTAGAAGGCGGGGGATTTGAGCGCCTCCAGCAGTGCCACGTCGTCGAGCTTGGGATCGTGAGTGACGGCGACTACCGCGCTATGCGCATCCAGGTTCATCGCCAGCACCACGTCGTCGGGATAACCGCGGTCGAGCGGCACGCCGGGCAGATCCCAGGCCTCCGCATATTCCTCGCGCGGATCGCACACCGTGACGTGGTAGTCGAGCGCCTGCGCCATCTGCGCCAGATAGCGCGACAGCTGGGCGGCGCCGATGATGAGTAGGCGCCAGCGCGGGCCGTGCACGGTTTTCAGCACCTTGCCGTCGAATTCGAGCGCGTCCGACCAGCGGCCGGGCTCGATGCGGGACTTGCCGGTCTCGAGGTCGAGAAATCGCGCCACCAGTTCGTGGCGCTCGATGGCGCCGAGCAACTCGTCCAAACCGGCGCCGTCCTTGACCGGCTCCAGCACCAGTTGCAGCGTGCCGCCGCAGGGCAGGTGGAAGCGATCGGCCTGTTCCTTGGTGACGCCGTAGGTCGCGACCTCGGGTTTGTCGCCGGCAAGCTTGTGGCTGTGCACGCGCTCGATCAGGTCATCCTCGACGCAGCCGCCCGACACCGATCCGGACACATGTCCGTCATCGCGGATGGCGAGCATCGCCCCCAGCGGGCGCGGCGCCGAGCCCCAGGTTTTGACCACGGTGGCCAGGATTACCGCGTGACCCGCCTTGAACCAGCTTGTTGCGCTGCGAAGAACTTCCAGATCCACGCTGTCCATTGCACACCTCTGCCGATTTGACCGAACCTGATGACACTGCCAGCAACGTCACAATTATAGTAGGATCATCAGCGATACGCAGATGCCCCGTGCCTATGGCGTTCAAGGTTAGTCCTCGCTCCGGCACCGGTCAAGCGACCCCGTCAGGCGATTACAGTTGATTCAAAGCCTCGCATGGTCTAGGATTTCCTCCCTGCATCGGGGCACGCCGGCGCTTTAGCTGGCGCACGCATCCTTCCGATCCCGGCAGGCGAAGCGAGGAGGACGCTTTCGCCGCCCAGGCCCGCAGGAGAAATGGCAACAACAGGCACAACAAACCCATTCACCAAAGGAGAGCTGCATGAAGATATCGATGACCGTGAACGGCAAGCCGGTCAGCGCCGAGGTTGAAACGCGCACCCTGCTGGTCACTTTTATCCGCGAGAACCTGCGCCTCACCGGCACCCACGTGGGCTGCGATACCAGCCAATGCGGCGCCTGCACCATCCACATGAACGGCCAGGCGGTGAAGAGTTGCAACCTATTGGCGATGCAGGCCGAGGGCGCCGATATCCTCACCATCGAAGGCCTGGCCAAAGCCGACGGCACCCTGCACCCGATGCAGGAGGCGTTTCGCGAGCACCACGGCCTGCAATGCGGTTTCTGCACCCCCGGCATGGTGATGAGCGCGGTGGACCTGGTGAAAAACCACCCCAATCCCTCCGAGGAAACCATCCGCGCCGAACTCGACGGGAATCTGTGCCGCTGCACCGGCTATCACAACATCGTCAAGGCGGTGCAAGCCGCTTCGGCGAAAATGTAAGGGGACGATCATGGGTGACATGAACACTATCGGTGTGTCCGTCAAGCGCAAGGAAGATTATCGTTTCCTCACTGGCGCCGGCACTTACACCGACGACGTGACTCTGCCGCATCAAAGCTATGCTTGTTTCGTGCGCTCGCCGCACGCCCACGCGAAAGTCAAGGCGATCAATAAAGACAAGGCACTGAAAGCGCCGGGGGTGGTGGCGATATTCACCGGCGAGGATCTCGCCGCGGCCAAAGTCGGCGGCCTGCCTTGCGGCTGGCTGATCACCGACGTCAACGCGCAGCCGATGAAGGAGCCGGCGCATCCCTGCCTGGCGCAGGGCAAGGTCTGCCACGTCGGCGACCAGGTCGCAGTGGTGATCGCAGAGACCTACGACCAAGCCAAGGACGCCGCCGAACTGGTCGAGGTGGACTACGAAGTGCTGCCGGCGGTAGTCGATGTGGTGTCCGCGCTGAAGAAAGGCGCGCCGCTGATCCACGATGCCGCCCCGGGCAATACCTGCTATGTCTGGGCGATCGGCGACAAAGGGGTGGTGGACAAGGCCATGGCTGCGGCTGCGCATGTGACCAAACTCGAGTTCGTCAACAATCGCCTGATCCCGAATGCGATCGAGCCGCGCGCGGTGAACGCGAGCTACACGCGCCACGACGAGTCCTACACCCTCTATGTCGCCAATCAGAATCCGCACGTCGAGCGCCTGCTGATGACTGCGTTCGTGCTCGGCCTGCCGGAGCAGAAGGTGCGCGTGATCGCGCCCGACGTGGGCGGCGGCTTCGGCTCCAAGATTTTCCTCTACGCCGAGGACGTGGTGCTCACCTGGGCCTCGAAGCGGGTCAACCGGCCGATCAAGTGGACCGCCGAGCGCTCCGAGTCCTTCGTCTCGGATGCCCACGGGCGCGACCACGTCACCGTGGCGGAGCTGGCGCTGGACCGCGACGGCAAATTCCTGGCGATGCGCGTGCACACCACCGCGGCGATGGGCGCCTATCTCTCGACCTTCGCCCCCGCCGTGCCCACCATCCTCTACGCCACGCTGCTCGCCGGACAGTACACCACGCCGGCGATCTACGCCGAGGTGATGGCGGTGTTCACCAACACCGCGCCGGTCGATGCCTATCGCGGCGCGGGCCGGCCCGAGGCAACTTACGTGGTCGAACGACTGGTGGAAACCGCGGCGCGGGAGATGAAGCTCGATCCGGCCGAAATCCGCCGGCGCAATTTTATCAAGACCTTTCCCTACCAGACCCCGGTGGCGCTGCAGTACGATATCGGCGACTACGAAGCGACGCTGGCCGAGGCGCTGAAAATGGCCGACGTCGCCGGATTCCCGGCGCGGCGTGCCGAGGCCGCCAAGCGCGGCAAGAAACGCGGGCTGGGTTACTCCTGCTACATCGAAGCCTGCGGCATCGCGCCTTCCGCCGTTGCTGGCGCTCTTGGCGCGAGAGCGGGCCTGTTCGAGGCGGCCGAGATTCGCGTGCACCCCACCGGCAAGGTGACGGTGTTCACCGGCTCGCATAGCCATGGCCAGGGCCATGAGACGACCTTCGCGCAAGTGGTCGCCTCGCGCCTGGGCATCCCGGTGGACGATGTGGACGTGGTGCACGGCGACACCGGCCGCGTGCTGTTCGGCATGGGCACCTACGGTTCGCGCTCGCTCGCGGTCGGAGGAACCGCCATCGTCAAGGCGCTGGACAAGGTGGTGAACAAGGGCAAGAAGATCGCCGCCCATCTGCTCGAAGCTTCCGATACCGACATCGAGTTCAAGGACGGCGTGTTCAAGGTGGCGGGCACCGACAAGGCGGTGCCCTTCGGCTCGGTCGCGCTCACCGCCTACGTGCCGCACAACTACCCGCACGACAAGCTCGAGCCGGGTTTGAACGAGCAGGCGTTCTACGATCCGGCCAATTTCACCTTCCCCGCCGGCAGCCATATCTGCGAAGTGGAGATCGATCCCGACACCGGCATCACCAAAATCGTCAACTTCACCGCGGTGGACGATTTCGGCAACATCGTCAATCCGATGATCGTCGAGGGCCAGGTGCACGGCGGGCTCACGCAGGGAATCGGTCAGGCTCTCACCGAAGGCTGTGTCTATGACAAGGAGAGCGGGCAGCTGGTGACCGGCAGCTACTTCGACTATTGCATGCCGCGCGCCGACGACGTGCCCTCCTACAAGGTCGGCACCAAGGTGACGGCCTGCACGCATAACCCGCTGGGGGTGAAGGGCTGCGGCGAAGCCGGCGCGATCGGCTCTCCGCCCGCGCTGATCAACGCCATCACCGATGCGCTGGGCATCAGGGAAATCGAAATGCCGGCCACGCCGGAGCGCGTGTGGCGCGCCGCCAACAAGAAAGCATAGGGAGAACCGACATGCATGCATTCAACTATCAGAAAGTCAACAGCGTAGCCGACGCCGTCGCGGCCTTGTCGAAGGGCGAGGATGTAAAGCTGCTCGCCGGCGGCCAGAGCCTGATCGCGGCGATGAAGCTGCGCTTGTCCGCGCCTTCCGACCTGATCGATCTCGGCGGCATCAAGGAACTCACCGGCATCAAGGTCGAGGGAGCGAGCATCACCATCGGCGCCATGACCCGGCATGCCGAAGTCGCCCGATCCAAGGACGTGCAGGCGAAGATTCCGGCGCTGGCCAGCCTCGCCGGCGGTATCGGCGACCGCATGGTGCGCAACATGGGCACCCTGGGCGGGTCGCTCGCGCACAACGACCCGGTGGCGGACTATCCGGCGGCGGTGCTGGGCCTGGGCGCCACGGTCAATACCAACAAGCGCAACATCGCCGCGGACGATTTCTTCAAGGGCATGTTCGAGACCGCGCTGCAAACGGGCGAGATCATCGTCTCGGTGAGCTTTCCCGTGCCCAAGCGCGCCGCCTACATCAAGTTCAAGAACCCGGCCTCGCGCTATGCCATCGTCGGCGTGCTGGTCGCCGAAACCGGCAGCGGCGTGCGCGTGGCGGTCACCGGCGCTGCATCCAGCGTGTTTCGCGTCGCCGAAATGGAGAAGGCGCTCGCCGCGAAGTGGTCGCCCGACGCGGTCGCCGGCATCAGCGTGCCGGCGGGCAAGCTCAACTCCGATCTGCACGCGAGCGCCGAGTACCGTGCGCATCTCGTCACGGTGATGGCTCGCCGCGCGGTGGAGGCGGCGAAGTAAACAGCTTTAAACGCAAAGACGCGAAGGGCGCAAAGGACAAAATCTTTTGCGCCCTTTTTGTTTCTGCATCGGGGTACTTCGCACATTCTCGCCCGCCGCCGTGGCAAAATGGCTGCGGTTGATCCCGTGGTCATTCCAGGTCTGCGCCGCAGCCTGTGCTCACAGCAGCGAAATCCATGAACTCCTATCCGATAGAGCTCGAAGCACCCGACATCCGGCCGTACCGCGCCGGTAACTGCGGCATCGAATACGTCAGCACGTTCGACAGCGGCAAGCCCGGCCGGCACCTGATGCTGGCCGCGCTCACCCATGGCAACGAGCTGTGCGGCGCGATCGCATTGGACTGGCTGCTGTGCCAGGGGGTGCGGCCGCTCGCGGGCCGGCTGACGCTGGCCTTTATGAACGTCGCCGCTTACGCGCGCTTCGACCGCAAGCTTCCGAGCGCGTCGCGCTGCGTGGACGAAGATTTCAACCGGGTGTGGAGCACGGAGGCGCTGGAAGGCGCGCGCGACAGCGTGGAACTGCGCCGCGCGCGCGAGTTGCGCCCGCTCATCGACAGCGTCGATGCGCTTCTCGACATCCACTCGATGCAGCATGCCACGCCCGCGCTGATGATCTGCGGCATGACACGCAAGGCGCGCGAACTCGCCCTGTGCCTCGGCACGCCCGCGCATCTGGTGTGCGACGCGGGCCATGCCGCCGGCCGGCGCATGCGCGACTACGGCGCATTCGCCGATAGCGCCAGCCCGAAGAACGCGCTGCTGATCGAATGCGGCCAGCACTGGGAGCGCGCCAGCGCCGCGGTTGCGATCGATGCGATGCTGCGCTTTCTGTTGTACTTCGGGGCGATCGAGCGGGATTTCGCGGCGCCGCATCTCGCGCCGCTGCTCGCGGCGCAGCGCGTGGTCGAGGTCACCCAGGCCGTCACCATCGAGAGCGACGATTTTCGTTTCGCCGCGCCCTATGTTGGCATGGAGCTGATAGCGCGCGAGGGCAGCGTGATCGGCCACGACGGCGCTCAGGCAGTGGCCACGCCCTACGACAACTGCGTGCTGATCATGCCCTCGATGCGCCTCCGCAAAGGCGAGACCGCGGTGCGCCTCGGCCGCATCGTGTCTTGACTCGAAAAAAAGGCGTTTCACCGCGGAATTGCGCGCTGCGCGCGCCAACCGTGTTTTCCGCGCGGATGAAAAGCGTATCCGCACGGAAAACACGGTTATGATTAAAAACAAGGTCGGTGCGGGGTCTTCATACAAGATCGCCGATTGCGTGCCGACGGTGTCATCGTCCGTGCACAATCGACGATCCGCGCGGACGGCTTTTCGTCCGCGCAACATCGCAACCCTGCAACTACGGAAGCGCGATTTCAAGTCGCCACCCAAAGAACACCATGGCTGACGCCAGGCAACACCGATACTCTGCCACCGAGCTTGCGCAGCGCCGCGCCGCGCTGCCCAAGCCGGAATACCCGGAAGAGCTTCCGGTCAGCGCGCGGCGCGCCGACATCGCACGGGCGATCACGGAACATCAGGTGGTCATCGTCTGCGGCGAAACCGGTTCGGGCAAGACCACCCAACTGCCCAAGATCCTGCTCGAACTCGGGCGCGGCGTGGCGGGCCTCATCGGCCACACCCAGCCGCGGCGCATCGCCGCGCGCGCTACCGCGGCGCGCATCGCGCAGGAACTCAGGACCGAACTCGGCGGCGCGGTCGGCTACAAGATCCGCTTCAACGACAAGGTCAGCCCGCGCTCCTACATCAAGCTCATGACCGACGGCATCCTGCTCGCCGAAACCCAGGGCGACCGGGATCTGCGCCAATACGACGCGATCATCATCGACGAGGCGCACGAGCGCAGCCTCAACATCGATTTCCTGCTCGGCTATCTCAAACAATTGCTGCCGCGGCGGCCCGATCTGAAGCTGGTGGTGACCTCCGCAACCATAGACGCAGAGCGCTTCTCCAGGCATTTCAACGGCGCGCCGGTGATCGAGGTGTCCGGAAGGCTGTATCCGGTGGAGATGCGCTATCGGCCGCCGGCGGCGAAGCGAGCGGCCGGCGCCGCCCCGCCCCGCCCGGGCGGGAACGATGCGCCCGATCTGGCCGAGGCCATTGTCGATGCCGTGGACGAGGCAGCGCGCTGCGGACCCGGCGACGTGCTCGTGTTTCTGCCGGGCGAGCGCGAAATCCGCGAGGCGGCCGAGGCGCTGAGGAAACACCATCCGCCGCATACCGAAATCCTGCCGCTGTACGCGCGCTTGTCGGCGGCGGAGCAGGAGCGGGTATTCAAGCAGCACGCGGGCCGGCGCATCGTGCTCGCCACCAACGTCGCCGAGACCTCGCTCACCGTGCCGGGCATACGCTACGTCGTCGATCCGGGCGAGGCGCGCATCAAGCGCTACAGTTACCGCAGCAAGGTCGAGCAGCTGCAGGTGGAGAAGATCTCCCAGGCGAGCGCCAACCAGCGCGCCGGACGCTGCGGCCGCGTCGCAAGCGGCGTGTGCATACGCCTGTACGGCGAGGACGACTTCAGCGCGCGCCCCGCCTATACCGAGCCCGAACTCCTGCGCTCGTCGCTTGCCGGCGTAATCCTGCGCATGAAGTCCCTCAGGCTGGGCGAGGTGGAGGATTTTCCGTTTCTCGATCCGCCGCTCGCGAAAGCGGTCAGCGACGGTTACGGCCTGCTCACTGAACTCGGCGCCGTGGACGAGGCGAACGATTTGACCGAGATCGGCGAACAACTCGCGCGCCTGCCGCTCGACCCCTGCATCGGGCGCATGATCCTGGCGGCGAAGGCGGAGGGGAGCCTGGCCGAGGTGCTGATCATCGCGGCGGTGCTCTCCTTGCAGGACCCGCGCGAGCGGCCGCTGGAGCGCGCCGGCGCGGCCGACGCGGCGCAGCTGAAATTTGACGACGAGAAATCCGATTTCCTCTCCTGGCTCAAGTTGTGGAAGTTCTACCACGAGGCGCTCGCGCACAAGAAATCCAACCGCAAGCTCGCCGAACTGTGCCGCGAGAATTTCCTCTCCTACAACCGCATGCGCGAATGGCTGGACATCCACAGCCAGCTGCACACTTTCGTCGCCGAACTGGGATGGAAAGTGTCCGGAAAAGAGGCGAGCTACGCGCAGATCCACCGGGCGCTGCTCGCCGGACTGCTCGGCAATGTCGGCTGCAAGTCGGAGGAGAGCGAATATTATCTCGGTGCGCGCGGCATCAAATTCCTCGTCCACCCCGGCTCGGGCGTGGGGAAAAAGGCCGGGCGCTGGATCATGGCCGCGGAGATCACCGAGACCACGCGCTTGTACGCGCGCTGCATCGCCCGCATCGAGCCGGAGTGGCTGGAAGGCATAGGCGCGCATTTGATCAAGCGCCACCGGTATGAGCCGCACTGGGAGAAGAAGCCCGCCCACGTCGCCGCCTTCGAGCGCGCGACCCTGTACGGCATCGTGCTCTATGGCAACCGGCGCGTCCACTACGGCCCGCTGGATCCGGTCGAGTCGCGCCGGATTTTCATCCGCCAGGCGCTGGTCGAGGGCGAATTTGAGACGCGCGCGCCTTTTTTTCAGCACAACCGCAAGCTGATCCGCGAGATTGAAACACTGGAGCACAAATCGCGCCGTCCGGACGTGCTGGTGGACGAGGAATTGATCTACGCTTTTTACGACAGCCTCATACCCGAGGGCATCCACAACGGCGCCGCCTTCGAGCACTGGCGCCGCGAAGCAGAAGCGCAAGCGCCGAAGCTGCTCTACCTCAAGCGCGAGGACCTGATGCGGCACGAGGCGGCGGGCATCACCACGGCGCTGTTTCCGCACCAAGTCGAAATCGGCGCCCGCAGCTACGCGCTCGAATACTTGCACGACCCCGGCAATGCGCGCGACGGCCTCACGCTCGCCGTTCCCCTGATCGCACTCAATCAACTCTCGGCCAAGCGCTGCGACTGGCTGGTGCCGGGCCTGCAGAAGGAGAAAGTCGCGCTGCTGGCGAAAACGCTGCCGCAGAAAATCCGCCACAAGCTCGGGCCGCTGCCCGAATTCGCCGATAACTTCGTCGCGGCGATGGCGTCCGCGGATGGGCGCGGCCGGGAAGACCTTGCCTTGGTCGAGGCCATGGCACGTTTCGCACGCGAGGAGCTGAACCTGGTCCTGCCGCTCGACGGCTTTCGCCCCGAACTCTTGCCCGCGCATCTCGCCATGAATTTTCTGGTGGTGGACGAGCACGGCCGGCAACTCGCCATGGGCAGGAGCCTGGCCGCTTTGCGCGCCGAGCTGGGCGAGCAGGCAGGCGAGCAGTTCAGCGCCATTGCCCAGCCCAACGCCGCGCTCGCCGGCATCACCGCGTGGAACTTCGGCGAGCTGCAGGAGATCATGGAAATCCGCCAGGGGTCGCAGACCCTGGTCGGCTATCCGGCGCTCATCGACCGCGGCGACAGCGTCGACCTCGAAGTGCTCGATTCGCCACAGAAGGCGCGAGCCGCGCATCGCGACGGCCTGCGGCGCCTGTTCATGCTGCAGTTGAAGGAGCAGACGCGCTACCTGGAGAAGAATCTGCCCGGACTGCGCGACATGGCGATGCAGTTCCTCGACTTCGGCGACGCCGCGTCGCTGAAAGACCAGTTGCTGCGCGTCGCCTTCGATCGCGCCTGCATGGCCGAGCCGCTGCCGGCGACACAGGCGGAATTCGCCAGGCGCTGCGAAGAGGGGAAGACGCGGCTGTCTTTGCTTGCGCAGGAACTCTGCCGGCTGGTCGCCGGCATACTCGCCGAGCATCAGGCGCTGCGCAAGAAGCTGCAGGGGCTGAAGACCCAGGCGCAAGCCGAGCGCGAGATCGGGGAGCAACTCGCCTATCTCTTGCCGAAGAACTTCATCGCCGCCACGCCCTCGGAGCGCTTGCAGCACTTGCCGCGCTACCTCAAGGCGGTGGCACTGCGCCTGGAGAAGCTGCGCGCCGATCCCGCGCGCGATGCGCGCTGGAGCGCCGAGTTCAATCCGTTGTGGCAGCTGTGGCTCAGAGAGGATCTCAAACAGAAAAAACAAAACGTGGCCGATCCGCAACTGGAGCAGTTTCGCTGGCTGTTGGAGGAGCTGCGCGTCTCGCTCTATGCGCAGGAATTGCGCACCCCGGTGCCGGTGTCGGTGAAGCGGCTGCAGAAAATGTGGCAAGCTATGCAAAGGTGAGGGGGGAGGAGAGAAAGAACGGATGAGTGAAATCACTAAAGCACTGATGTGGGCGTTCTTCAGCCTGCTGCATCCGCGCATGCTGCTGCTGATGCTCTGGCCGGTGCTGGTCGCGCTCGCCTTGTGGCTGGGATTGGCGTTCGCGTTCTGGTCGCAGGCCGCGGCCTGGCTCCAACTGCAGTTCGACCAATCCGTTGCGATCGGGTGGGCCATCACCGTCTGGCCGCTCTCGCTCGTCGCCACGCATCTGGCCTGGATCCTGCTCGCGCTGCTGTTCCTGCCGCTGGTGCTGATTACGGCGGTGCTGATCATCGGCGTGTTTGCCATGCCGGTGATGGTGGGCCTCGTGGCGGAGCGCGCCTATCCCGGGCTCGCGCGCCTGCAGGGCGGTACCTTTGCCGGCAGCGTGTGGAATAGCGTGATGGCCCTGGTCTGGTTGGCGCTGCTGGTACTGCTGTCGTTGCCCCTGTGGTTCTTCCCGCCGCTGTGGCCGGTGTTGCCCATAGTGCTGTTCGGCTACCTCAACCAGCGGGTATTTCGTTACGATGCGCTGGCCGAGCACGCCAGCGGCTGGGAAATGGAAACGCTCATCCGGCGCGATCGCCGGGAACTGTTCCTGCTGGGTGTCGTGCTGGCGCTGGTTGGGCTGATTCCATTGCTCGGGTTTTTCGCGCCGGTGTACGGCGGACTCGCGTTCATCCACTATTGCCTGGCGCGGCTGGCGCAACTGCGCGAGGAGCCGGTTGCGACTCAGTAAGCAGTCTCTAAGGAGAAGAACAATGGCTATCGGCGCCATTATCATCGGCGATGAGATCATGCGCGGAAAGCGCCAGGACAAGCACCTGGCGCAGTTGATTGCGATGCTGCGCAGCCGCGGCCTCACGCTCGCCTGGTGCCAGTACCTGGGCGACGACCCCGAGCTGATCACGGCCACGCTCAAGCGCACGCTCGCCGGCCCCGACATCGTGTTCAGCTTCGGCGGCATAGGCGCGACGCCGGACGATCATACGCGGGCCTGCGCCGCCGCCGCAGCCGGCGTTCCGCTGGTGTTGCATCCAGAAGCCGAGGCCGAAATCCGCGGCCGCTTCGGCGCCGACACCAACCCGAACCGCCTCAAGATGGGCGAGTTTCCTCGCGGTGCAAGCATCATCCCCAACAGCTACAACCGCATTTGCGGATTTTCGTTTGGAGAGCATCACTTCGTGCCGGGATTCCCGATCATGGCCTGGCCCATGGTCGAGTGGGTGCTCGATCAACGCTATGCCCACCTGTTTCACCTTCAGCCGGAAACCGAGGCTTCGATCGTGGTCTACGACTCGGCCGAGAGCACGCTGACGCCGCTGATGGAAGCGGTCGAGGCCAAATACCGCGGGCTCAAGGTGTTCAGCCTGCCTAGCATCGCCGAGGGCGGCCGGCGCCGGCATATCGAACTGGGCGTGCGCGGCACGCCCGAAGAGGTGCTCCCCGCGATGGAGGATCTCAAGCGAGGGGTGACGGAGGTGGGGGGGGACTTGGGAGGCGCATGGCGTCCCGCCTGCGCCGGAGGCGGCGGGATCGTGAAACTGGTTTAGGGGCGGTGGTGTGGACTTGATCTGGCGAACGTTGTCCGAGTGTCAATGCCTGGAAGCGAGCCGGAACAGATATTCGCGCCAAACGCAATGCGGGAGTTTTTCTACAGCCTCAACGTATGCGTCAGGTGCTCCCGCTTGGGGGCGCCGGCTGCACGCTAGGGTTAGACCCGCATTGCACTTCTCGTATCTGGCCTTCGTGCCACATAAAAAAACTCTCGAGGGCGGAAAACACTTGACGCTCAGCGTTCAATGCAACTCGTGTGTTCATCGTTGCGACGTGGCCCGGCTTTAGCTTCACCACTGACCGTAATGGAGTCTCAAAGACGCCGTAGAAGCCAACTCTTCGTCCAAGAGGAAAGAATACTTCTGTCTCCTTCAAGCCGTACCCCACCGGGCCATACTTTCCACTTTTCCAAACAAGGGTCACGGGGTGATCAGAACATACAAATTCCGGCCCGTCATTTGGGGCCACCAAGACGGACCACGTTCGCTGACCAAGGATCGGCAAGAGCTTGTCGAACGCATGAAATTCAACGCGTAAATTCTCTTCCGGAAAGAACTCAAGTCGATATTTTCGTTCTTCGATAAACTGTTTCATGTCTTCGAATGAAACGTCGTCACGGATGTTCTCTCCAGACTCCCGCGCCTTCTTCACGTGGTGCTCCCAAATCTTTTTGTCAGATACGAGAAGATCGCCGATACGATGGATCACTTGTTCGCGCGAACGATTGAAGGATTTCCGGAGTTGCGGATTGCGAACGGCGATTAGCCCTAGGAGATTCAAGATCCAGTTGCAATTCTCGGCGTTCGGAAACTCCTCGCTTGCAATGACATTTCGAATCGCCGCTGCGGCTTGTCCTTCGAATGGCGCTAGCGCCTGTTCGATCGCGTCGGGTGATCTACCTTCGATGTCGACACGATTGAAATCCCTCTCCGCCGCGACGTTCTTGGGGGATGTGCGAAAAGGGCGGCCGCTATGAACGTCAAGAACGAAAAACTGATCGTCCTTCGATCCCGTGCTGGTGAATGCCGCCAGATATACTTGCGGCAAATAGTGGTGTCGCCTGGCGATTGGCTTCGTTTCCATCCTTGTGGGTCAACGCTTGAGGTCACCGGCACGCAAAGGCGGAGCGACACGACGCGGTTGCATGTCCGAGTGCAGCGATTTTTTAGGGCGCGTTGTGCGGTCCAAGAAACCGGATACCATTGAAGTGAACAAGATGCGTAGGGTCGCTCGCGCACCAGACCTCGGTTTCCCAAGCCACGATCGCGAGAAACTTGCGGAAGATTTCGCCACGGTCAGGGAAGGCGGTCACATAGACAAGGCCGGCTATTGAATGCTTGAATAGTTCAGCAAGTTCGGTGTGACGGCCCCCATCGACAGGGCCGCTACTGGTGACCGCCTCGGCCAAGATGAGCCAGTTCTTCTCTCGATAGTAGATAACGACATCGGGCATCTTCCCGTGGTGCCCAACCTCCACTCCGAGCGAGGCGAGGAGCTCTTGGTCGAAGTACCCCCACTTTGTCCCGGTGTCTCCAACATACACAAGCTCGCCACCGGGCACGAAGAGCGATCCGAAGTCTTCGATGATGGAGCGAATAAGGTCGGAATGGTCGCCGGCGCTGATCGTGATTTTCTGTTCCCCCTTCACCTTTACGGGGACTCGATGAAGGTCACGCGCGCGAGCGTATTGTGCGGCTAGCGTCCCGCGGGCCGCGAGATACGTTTTGAGCGATCCGTCCCAGGTCTTTGAGCCGAACTGCCGCAGGAGCGCGAGCGCGTGCCCCTCGACCTGATAGCAATTGTCGGAGCTGTTGGTCACCCTTTCTGGCATGTCGGGATTGTGCAGTAGTACGCCTGCGGATACGAGCTGCTTCACGCTGTACTTGCGTACACTCTCTCGTGTGTTCTCGGCATAGTTCCTATCGAGTTTCTCTCGTGCGAAATCAAGAATCGCACGGATGCCGAGCATGGGGTTCTTCGCTTCGGTCCAGCTTCTCTTAGGCGGGAGATCGAGGAGCGCCAGTAGGCAAATGGCCGTCCGGTCGTTGAGTTGCTCGTTCGGCATCCCGAGGGCTTTGAGGATGGTTAGAGCTTCGGCAATACGTTGTTTTTTGGTTGTCATACTTGTTGAAGCTCTTGAACCAATTCGTCGATTGTCTGCTGGTCATTTGAGAGACCTTTCGCTTTCTCTCCTAGGGCGATAAGCACCTCGCGGCTCGGATACTTCATGAGCTTGAGGTCGGTTGCATTGACCTGAGTATGACCGTTGAAGCGCCGGAAGTTTTCATCGACGCCGGTTGTGTTGAGAAACACGACTAAACCGCGCACAAGGGCCTCCGGCAAGCCGTGCTTGCCCTCGTGAAATACGTTTAAATGGTTCTCGAAGCCGAGCATTTCGGTATCGGAAAAGGCGTCCGGCTGCACCACGCTCGCCATGATTCGTCGCCGCTCTTCCTTGGATGAAAAGCGACGTACCACGCAATAAAATCCAGTTGGAAAAAGCCATTTTTCCGTTTCGACGTTGCGGTGAATCGCGTTGGGCTTTTTCATGTCTGTTTTCGGCCACTCGGTACTCTGGCCCTTAAAGTGGCCTGGGTAGAGCAAGGGAACGGTACCCGGCCCGGGCATGCCGCGTAGGTGATCTTTCAGGCGAAAATCTACCACAGGGCCGGTAGATACTTGGATGCCAATATCCTCCAACGAGTATCGAATCGCCGCTGATAGCTCGATAGCATTGCGCTCCAGCGAGGTGGGTACATGGATGAAGCGCTCCGGGTCAGCGGGGAAAACGATGCGGTCGAAGGGATGCACGTGCGTCGCAAGATCAGCGAAGCTGTCGTCGGTCGAGGTCGTAACCTTTACGTCGCCCTGTTGGCCGTCGCGCTCAAGCATAATGATGATGTTCTCTTGCAGGACGTCATCGTCCTTGAAGGCCTTGTTTCGTGACTCAAACAAGTGCATGTGCCGGATTGCAGCACGCCCCAAAAGGAAATTGCGGAAAGGACGGTAATATGGCCCATTACAGAAGCTGCGCGGGATGATCGCCACAAGCTGTCCGCCCGGCACCATCAGAGCCAGCACCAGGGCCACAAAAGCTGAATACAAATTTACCGTTTCTATTCCTGCCTGTCGAAGTAATAAACGGTGGCGAGAGTGACTGTTTATCTTCTTGTAGGGAGGATTAAGTATGGCGTGAGAGAAGCTATTACCATTACCGAATTGGATTCTATTGACCGCCTCTTCAATAAAATCACCACCAATTATTTCGTAAGCAAGCGGTACTCGTTCGGCGTAACTCGCGAACGTGTTTTCCAATTCTTGGTGAAGAAGTTCGTCCAATTCAAAGGCGGTAATTTCCACTTTGTCAAAAGTCAAATCACCAGAAATGCACCGCTCAAGAAAAGCACTAGAGAGCGAACCGATGCCCGCGCCGGGATCAAGCAAACGACAAACACCAGATGTCGTTGGATTAAACAAGCGAGCCATGTACTGCGCTGTTCTTGCGGGCGTAAGAAACTGGCCGAGTTGCGACTTCCTCTTCGCCTCCGTGCTTTTCGAAACCCGCAATCTTGTTTTTTCAACTTCTGATAGCAATGATGCGTCTCCTGATTTGCGTGCTAACGCCCGGCATCAGCGGCGGCGCGCAGCGCCGTCCGCTGCATGCCGTTGCCGGTCATCACTTTCCGGCTGCCTTTGCCGCCTCTTCGATCCACTTTCCAAGAGATTCGTGGTCGGTGTACTTGTAGGCCTTGTAGCCATCGGCTGCGATCTTGGGAGGTATCGCTCCCGCAGAGTCCGTATTTCCATCCTTGTCCTTCAGATGGTGTATCTGAACGGCGACGATCCCGTTCCCGCGAGCGATTGACTGATCGATCTCGTAGTTGATGTACGTACGTCCGGCGGTCTTAGAACCGACACACACAACCGTAACGGATGTATTTTCAAGACCTTTATTGATGAGCGCCTTGATCACCGCATCGCCCTTCTTTTTGGCCTCCTCCCAGATGGAGCCATCTTGGAAGCCGGCGGCAGCACAGCCGGTGACGTTCGGAATGTTCCGTATCTGGTTCACGCGCCAGATGTCACGCTGGTAGTGAAAGCTGAAGAAAACACGACGAGCCATTGGGGACCTCCTTCTATCGGTTGAAGATGATGACAAGCATAACGATGACGATCGAGCCAATTACTGCTCCGTGAAAGATCGCGAGAGTCTTCGAGAGAGCCACGCCAGACCATTCGCTCACTTCACCACGGACGATGGATGTGTCCATGGAAAAGTCCACGACGGGCTCGGCAAGGGATCGGACCCGATCGTAGAGTTTCCGAAAGAGCCTTTCCTGCCGCAGGTAGTATCCATCAAGCATCCAAAATGCAATCGCAGGAAAGTACGCGAGATAAACGAAGAGCTTCTGGGAGCCTCCGGCGGCCAAGGCAAAAAGCGCTGAGACGAGAACGACAGACCAACCCTTCAGCAAGAACGAGTTGACCGACATGCGGTTGACGATCGCTTGGATCATCTGGAGGTGTGCGCGCTTGTTATCCACGTCGTCTTCCCTTTCTGGTCGTCGTGTCTGTTCGCCATCGATCCGGCTAACAAGAAGTCGCCCCCCCCACAGGGGGCCGTATAAGACCCGAAATGCGGGGGCTAGTACGGTCAGGTTACGCTCAAGCCATTGTTTCCTCAACCAAGGTGAACGCGATGGAGTCGAAAACGGTCGGGTCGGACGTTTTCGAGAAGAATCTTCAACCTGACTCCCAATTCACAATGTCTTGACGTTGGGGCGATAATTCACAAGATCTGTTTCTGAACAACCGCACCCTTCCTACTGCAACGGCATGTTAACTTACCACGTTTGGCAAGCTCCCTAAGAGCAGGATCTCTATCCCGCTCGATTCGTGTCACCCGCAGGGATGTCGAGTAATAACACAGCTCACGGGCGGCTTTTGAGTGCGCAGAAAAGTCGTCGATAAAGCAATTTGTCAGGCCCTCCGTGCGCTTTCCTCACAGCTCAGCCGAAGAGCTTTCCCTGCGGCTGCACATCGGACCTGAGCTCCGGCCAAAGTTCGACAAACGATGCTGCGGAAATGCGTGCCAGTTCGCTCGGCTCAATCTTGTTCAAACCGCCACCGTAAACCCGGCCTTCGCCGCGGAGTTCGTGGCCAGTGACTTGACCGAGCAAAGCGTGGACGGCTTCGGCACGGTCGGGATGTCGGCGAAGCATCGCCGCGAGGCTGTTCTGCGGGTAGAGCATCAGGTAGAGATTGGTTCCAATCGCCTTCGAGCGGTTCCAGATGAAGCGGAACGGCTGCTTGTCGTCAGAGCCACGGCCCATGTATGTGCAGAGGAACGGGGTGGGCTCTCGCTGTTCCTGCCTGTACCACGGGCTGCGCTTGCCGATCAGATAGCCATCCATGATGCCAAGCGACTGGGCGGTTTGCAGGTATCGCCAAAGCGCCGGGTGCTTGGCCTCGACCATCGGCTCGGGCAGGTCGCAATCGATTACGCACAGTTGGCTATTGAGCAGAGGGTAGCCGTCAGCGTCGGCGTCGATGCTCGTGGTCTTAAGGTGGCGCGGGCTGGGAAGGATCGGGCGGAGGTATTTGCCCGGAAGTCCGAGGCTCGCAGCAATGGCGCGGTCGAGCACGAAAAACTTGTTGCACCCGGTGGCGATGCCCCGCTGGACGCGGAAGAAGTCGCCAAGCGTCGGGCCGTTACCGTCGCTAAGCGTGTGTCGGTCGTTCTTGGCGTGACTCGGGTACACGGTCC
>ERZ1292633.2097-Hain-H41-02um-R1-2097-length-20730-cov-5_pt1 | contig 20730 bp, 18 predicted proteins | sample MGYA00564406_ERZ1292633 | MGnify/ENA primary metagenome ERZ1292633 (study PRJEB36523, sample SAMEA6512639) | groundwater metagenome | collected 2019-01-08 | study: AquaDiva: Metagenomics assemblies of 32 groundwater samples
CTAAAGACCTCCCCTCCAAAAAATCCTCCCTCCAAAAAATCTTCGGCTCGAACCTCACCCTCCACGCGCGCGAAGCGCGCGGAAATGCGCATTCCCCCTATGCGGCGCTCCGCGCCGCGAAAAATTCTCTTGGCGAAACTGACCTTGTTTTGATTCTGGAGCCGAGAGTCGGGATTGAACCGACGACCTCGTCCTTCGCTTTCACCTTCTCTCCTTAATGCCGCATGGAGAAGGGCTAGACTGTATCTTTCCGCCAGAGGCGGACCCTTGTCAGTCGTTCGGGCCCTCGAAGCGAGTGCCACGGTCTTGGCCAGCGGGGCTATTAACCGTTATTCGGGATTCACTGATCTGTTGCCAAAAAAGTGGGCGGGGTTTGCGACCCACCATGGACGCGCTCTACCAACTGAGCTATCTCGGCGAACAGCACCTCAATATACTAACGGAGTTCCTTTATTTTTTCAATTTCGAACGCTTCACGCTGAACGTCCCGAAGACCGCTACGGTCGCACGTAAATCTTTTTCAAAACGTTGCGCGGTCGATGGGATTTGAACCCACGTTCTTCTCCGTGACAGGGAGACGCTTTTGGCCAGCTAAGCTACGACCGCATTTTTATGAATTCCCTAAATTTTTTCCTTTTCCGTTCGAGAAAAAGACCTCCCGGAGCAGAGATAGTATGATTATACATAAAATCACTCAATTTCAAAGAATTGTTAACGCTATACGTGAGACGATAATAATTTCCACTTCCTTTTGAGAGAACTCCCTTACATACGCCAAATGATTCCAGTTGCTCTCGTATCGTCTGTAAGAATGCCCGAGAACACGACGTAAACACTGTACGAATGGTTCGCAACATCGTTTTTCTTTCTTTGTGTACGTAACCTATCCATACATTCCCATCTCCATCAAAATAACCTCGCACGAAATGTGAAAAATATTTTCCGGGGACTTTTTTTACGGATAAATTCTTTGTCTTTCTTTCAGTAAATCCTAATTTGCGTAAATCATTACACATTTCAATACTGCCAATCTGAATACTGTATGAGGTCTTCGCATTTCCGAATCTTTTTCTTGAACCAATCTTATGGTGCGATCCAATAGTCCTCCTAATATTTTCAAGTAGTTCTTTATCCGTAATTTGAATACACCAAAACTGTCCTCCTCTCCTGTTTACCGTTATATAACCATCTGCGGCGAAAAATCCAAGGACATAGGCCATTTCAGGAGTCCATTTTTTGAAGAAGTCTTTATTTACTGCTCGATACATTGGCATAGTAATAGTATATATCGTGACAGGATATTATACTAACCCCTTTATCCACAGAACAAGATTTTTGGTGCCGGTAAATGGAATCGAACCATTGTTTAAGGCTTATGAGTCCTTCGTTCTACCATTGAACTATACCGGCAATGTAAGAACAGTAGCAAACGTGCCCCGTTCGGACAAACTTAATCCTTCCGGATGAAGCCGCCGGCTTGTATCTCCCAGAGTTTTTTATACAAATTGCTCTCCTGCGCGAGGAGCTCGTTGTGCGTGCCCGAGAGGACGACCGCGCCCTTTTCCATCACGATGAGGCGGTCCATATGCATTACGGTGGAGAGCCGGTGCGCGATGGCGATGACCGTCTTCCCTTCCATCAACCGCAGGAGCGCATCCTGGATGAGCCGTTCCGACTCGGAGTCCAAGCTTGAAGTCGCCTCGTCGAGCACCAGTATCGGCGCATTTTTGAGAATGGCGCGGGCGATGGCAACCCTCTGGCGCTCGCCGCCCGAGAGCTTCACCCCGCGCTCGCCGACGAGCGTCCCGAATCCTTCTTGATACTGGCTGATGAACTCATGGCAGTGCGCCTGCTTCGCCGCTTCAATGACCTCGTCGTCGGTCGCGCCCTGCCGACCGTAACGAATATTGTCCATAAGCGAGCGATGGAAGAGGAGCGGCTCCTGCGGGACGAATGCGATATTTCTGCGCACACTCTCCTGCGTCGCCTGCGCGATATTCTGACCGTCGATGCTGATGGTGCCGCTCCCAACCTCGTAGAGACGCAGCAAGAGCTTTGTAATGGTGGACTTTCCCGCGCCCGAGGAGCCGATAAGCGCCACCTTCTCGCGCGGCTGTATGGCGAGCGAAAAATCCTTGAGCAGAGAATGCCCGTCGCGGTATTCAAAGTGCACGTGGTTAAAGGTAATCGCGCCTTCTTTCACCACAAGCGGTTCCGCGCTCCGCGCGTCTTGAATCTCGTGCGGCAGTTCCATAATGTCCAGCATCTCGGTCGCTTCGGAAAATGCGTCATGCAACTGGCGCATATTGCGCCCGATGCTCCAGACCTGATTCAAAAGACCGATGATGTAAATCTGCACCAGCACGAAATCGCCGATGGTGAGAAACCCTTTCATCCAGAGAAACGCTGTCCCTCCAAGAATCGCGATTTCAATAAAAAGGGCGAACATTCCCTGAATGCCGTAGATAAATGCGTAGCCGTCCATCGACTTGCGCGTCGCGTCGCGCCACCCGTCGGTCACTGTGCCGAAATAGGAACGCTCATACGGCAGTGCCGCGAATGAAGTGATGGTGGAGTGATTCAGCACCGCGTCAGAGAGCGCGCCGGTCATATGGCTGTCTTCTTCGGTGCGCTTCGTGCGCAACGGCAATATCCACATCACCATCGTGTACTGGAGATAAATGAAAATAATAGTCAATACCAACAGGCCCATACCGAGCCAAACACTACGGAACGACAAAACCGCGACGACACCGACGAGGAAGAGGAGCGCGGGAAAAAGGTTCAACAGAATGTTATCTAACACCGATTCGAACGAGCGCGCGTAGCGCGTTACGCGGCGCGTGAGCGTGCCGGTAAAATTGGAGATGAAGAACTCGTGCGAGTGCCCGATGAGATACGTAAACGCATTGTCGTAGAGGTCGGCCATCACACGCGCTTCAAGGCGGCCAGTCGTGAGCATCCGCACGCGCTGGCCGAGCCACCCGATGAAATTGACGAGCGCATACGCCCCGAGTATCATCGCGATAGAACTCAAAATATTCGGCGCCGCGTTGCCGGCCGCGAGGACATTGACGAACCGCTTCAGATAGAGCGGCGCGATGACTTCGGCCGCAACGATAGTTATCGTAGAGACGACGGCCGTGCTCAAGAGCCCGCGGTATACGAGCGCGGCCGTGCCGTAGGCGCGGAGTACGGGCCACACCCGCGCGGGTTTTTTCTTTTCTACCAGCATGAATGTATTTTACCATTCCCTCTCAATGTGTATCTTCTACTAATATCCCCCGTACGGCACTTTTATTTTGTATCTTTTGTTCTAGAATGGAGACATGAAAACATACACCGTTGAACAGTCAGCGTTCGCGCATTTTTTTACCGCAGACATGACAACTGCCCCGTTGTGGTTTGTCGTCCGTCTCTACCTCGGCTACGAGTGGCTTATGGCGGGATGGGGCAAGGTGACGAATCCGGCGTGGTTCGGCTTTGACGCAGGCGCCGCCATGCAGGGCTTCGTCCAGGGCGCGCTCGGCAAGACCGAGGGCCTTCATCCGGATGTGTACCTGTGGTATGCCTCGTTCCTCAAGGGCGCGGTGCTTCCCAATCTCGTCGCATGGTCCAACGCTATCGCCATCGGCGAAGTGCTCGTCGGGCTCGGACTCATCGTGGGACTCTTTACCGGCGTCGCCGCATTTTTCGGCTTCTTTATGAATGTGAATTTCCTGCTCGCCGGCACGGTAAGTACGAACCCCGTGATGCTCCTGCTCGCGCTCGGTCTTATACTCTCTCGTCGTGTTGCCGGCTATTGGGGTCTCGACCGCTGGGTACAGCCATACTTCAAGAAGTGCTGCTCGCGCGCGAAAGTTTAACAGCGAAGCTAGGAAACCCTGAAATTCTCGAACTGCCACGGGTCCTCGGCATCAAATTTTTCCGGAAAGAGCTTCCCGCGTCCTTGAATGGGCGTCCAATCGGTGTACTCGCCGAATACTTCGCCGAGATAGGGGCGCGCGACCTTCATTAAGAGTTCGTGGTCAAGCTCGTCGGCGTCCACAATGCCGGCAGTCTGGTTCTGCATCGCCCAGACCATCGCGCCGAGCATACTCGCGGTCACCTGGAGACCAGTCGCATTATTGTACGGCACGAGCTTGCGGGTTTCATCAATAGAGAGGCGCGAACCGTACCAGTACGCGTTCTTTGCATGCCCCATCAACAGTACGCCGAGCTCGTCCACACCGCCGGGCAAAATATCTTCGCCGATGAGCCGTTGTTCCTTCTGTAAGACGCCGTTGTTGCCCGCGAGCTCGTCAAGCGAGAGCATAGCTCCATCGCAGGGGTGGTAGGCGTAATGCACCGTCGGGCGATACTCTACTTTCCCGCCTTCTCGCACCGTGAGGTAGTCGGCGATGGCGATTGACTCGTGATGCGTAATAATCCACCCGTACTGCGCTTTTGATGTGGGTGTCCAACTTCGCACTCTCGTTGCGTAACCCGGCTGTTCCAAATAGATAGCGCTCCCGCAACCGAAATCATGTCCACGCCCGTTTTCTGGAATTTTTTTCTCATGCGTGCCCCATCCCATCTCCGCGGGCTGGCATCCCTCCGCCGCGAACCCGTCAATGGACCATGTATTGACGAACTCTCCGAGCTTCTTCGGCACCGGCGATTCCTGCGTATCCCGTTCGGCGATGTGAATGACCCTGATGCCGAGGTTCTGGGCGAGCCGTGCCCATGCTTCGCGCGTGGTCGGCGTTTCTGTTTTAAAATCGGTATCCTCTGCGATATTGAGGAGCGCTTGCTTAACGAAGTGGGAGACAAGGCCGGGGTTCGCTCCGTGCGCGAGCACCGCGGTCGGCCGCGGCCCTTCGAGCGGAAGCGAACGAAGCTTGAGCGCCTTCTCGCGGAGCGCATAATTGGAACGCTCGGAGACGGAGAGCGACGGGTCAATATAAAAACCGAGCCACGGCTCCATAACCGTATCAATGTAAAGGATGCCGTTCTTCTGACAATACTCTATGAGCGCGGCTGACGAAACGTCCACCGAGACATTGACGAGGAAATCGCCGAGGCCGATATGGGAGCCGATTATCTCTTCGTAATTGTCGGGTAGAAGCGGATTGACAATGAACTGAATGCCGAACTCGCGCGCGACTTCCTCACCCCGTGCGTCGCCCGTCACGATAGTGATGCGCTCCGGCGGGACGGTAAGATGCCGGAGCATAAGCGGCAGGACGCCCTGCCCGATGCTCCCGAACCCCACAATAAGAATTTTTCCGTTGAACTCGTACTTTTCCATTTCTCTGTATACTATACTAAAAGAGTGGGTCATACTATACAAAATTTTGATACGTTGGCGGTAAATGAATTAAGGCGTGATGCGCTTGCGATTGCGGAGGCGGGGTATGAAGCAGTAGATACAGAGAAAGTGGTGAGGGGTAAGGTGCAAGTAGTCGGAGAGGAACTGCGTATCGGCGACAAATCATTCAACATAAAGGGACGCGAAATTTATTTTGTGGGTGTCGGTAAGTGCGCGTTTGACGGCGCTGAAGCTATTGAAAAAATTTTGGGAGAGAAGCTGGCTGGCGGTGTTGCACTCGACGTATCCCTCATCGCTCAAAGCGCCCTAACGAAAATCGAGACCTACATCGGCACGCATCCTTTGCCGAGCGAGGCGAACGTGCAGGCGACGACGCGCATTATGGAATTTCTGTCAGGACGCGAGAAGAACGACCTTGTTATTATGCTTATTTCGGGCGGCGGGTCTACCTTGCTCTGTCTTCCGACTGCGCCAATGACGTGTGTTGATGAAAGTGCGTTGTTCGAGGGACTTACCGCGCATGGCGCCTCAATACAGGATATCAACATAGTGCGGAAGCATACCTCGCGAGCGCGTGGAGGCGCGCTCGCGGCCGCCGCGTACCCCGCCGAAGTCGCCGCGCTCATCATCTCCGATGTACCGGAAAACGACATCGCATCCATCGCTTCCGGCCCGACCGTGCTCGACTCCACCACCGTCGCCGATGCGAAAGCGATTCTCGCAACGCACGATATCACCGCTTCAGCACCTATCGAATTCATAGAGACGCCGAAAGAGCAAAAATATTTTGAACGAGTGGTCAATGTGCTATTCCTCACCAATCAAGACGCCCTTTCTGCAATGCAAACAGAAGCGGAAAAGCGCGGATATGCCGTAACTATTGCAGATAATCACTTCTCCGGAGAGGCGCGCGAGCTTGGTCGTGCGGTCGTGGAGAAGCTTCATTCCTCGCAATCAAAAACTGTTCTGCTCTATGCCGGTGAGAGCACTGTGACGCTTCCTCCACATGCGGGTACAGGAGGTAGAAATCAGGAAATGGCGCTTGCTGCACTCGAAACACTTCGTGACGATGAATTGATACTTCCTTTCGCCTCTGACGGACACGACAACACCGAGCACGCGGGAGCCATCGGCGACTCCGCCACGCGCGCGCATGCGGAAGCACACAATCTATCCGTTACAGAATATCTTCATGCACATCGCTCGTATGATTTTTTTACCGCGACCAATGATGCGCTCGTGACGAGCTATACTGGTTCCAACGTGTCTGACCTCATTATTGCTCTTAAAAGATGACTATAAAAATGAACCGCGCCCACATACTCTGGATGAAGGACATCGGCATGGATGATGTCGCCGCCGTAGGCGGCAAGAATGCATCCTTAGGAGAGCTTATTCGCTCCGTCGTCCCGAAAGGTGTGCGCGTACCCGAGGGGTTCTGCGTGACCGCCGAAGCGTATTACTATTTTCTGAAAGAAACGGGGCTGGATGTCTTTATAGCCACAACGCTCGACGGTTTGAATACAAAAAATCTGAAAGAACTCTCGCGTTGCGGGAAGTTGGTGCGCGACGCGATGCGCTCCACTCCCCTCCCCGTTCGGCTCGAGAGAGCCGTCATCGATGCCTACGCGCAGATGGAAAAGAAGTATGGGAAAAAGGTGGACGTTGCGGTGCGCTCCTCGGCGACGGCGGAAGATTTGCCGGGAGCATCGTTCGCCGGCGAGCACGAAACATATCTGAATATTCGAGGGAGCAAGGATGTCGTGCGGGCCACCATCTGGGCGATGGCATCCCTCTTCACCGACCGCGCCATCTCGTATCGCGCCGACAAAGGATTTGCTCATACGAAGGTCGCGCTCTCGGTTGGCGTGCAAAAAATGGTCCGTTCCGACCTCGGCGCCTCGGGGGTGATGTTCACCGTGGATACCGAAAGCGGTTTCCGCGACCTCGTGCTTATCAACGCCGTGTGGGGCTTGGGCGAGCTCATTGTGCAGGGCCGCGTGACACCGGACGAATACTTGGTAATGAAATCAAAGCTCGGAAAAGTCGCACGTCCCATCATTTCTAAGGCGCTCGGCGTGAAGAATAAAAAAATGCTCTATGCACTCGGAAAAACAGGCGTCATACAGACAAAAGTAGTGAATACGTCGCTGAATGAACAGAATCGTTTCGTACTAACCGAAAAGGAGATTGAGGAACTTGCACGTTGGGGCACACTCATTGAGGAACACTATTCTAAACGAGCAAAGACGTGGACGCCTATGGATATGGAGTGGGCGAAAGACGGGACAACGGGGGAACTTTTCATTGTGCAGGCGCGGCCCGAGACGGTGCAGGCAGGGCGCGATTTCTCAAAACTCGTTGAGTACAAAGTCACGGGGCAAGGCAAAGAGCTTGTCCGCGGCATCTCCGTCGGCTCCAAGGTCGCCACGGGTACCACTCGTATCATCCTGAGCCCGAAAGAGATAAAACAATTCAAAAAGGGCGAGATACTTGTGACGACGATGACCGACCCCGATTGGGAGCCGATTATGAAGATGGCGTCCGCTATCGTGACCGACCGCGGCGGTCGCACCTCTCATGCCGCTATCGTTTCGCGCGAGCTCGGCCTGCCAGCTATCGTGGGCGCGGGTAATGCGACGCGCGTCTTAAAGACGGGGACACTCGTCACGGTAGATGCGACCGGCAGCGCTGGCATCATCACGGCAGGCAAAGCGAAAATCACGATGCGCGAACATTCCATAGGTACCCTACCGAATACGAAGACGAAAATTATGGTGAACATCGCTTCGCCCGATATCGCATTTGAACAATCGTTCCTGCCGGTAGCGGGCGTGGGGCTTGCGCGCGAAGAGTTCATCATTGCGTCTACCATCGGCATTCACCCGCTCGCCATATTGAATCACAAAAAGCTGACGCCGAAATTGCGCGGCGCGATTGCGAAAAAAATAACGGGCTGGAAAAATCCGGTAGATTTCTATGTCGATAATCTAGCGTATGGTATCGCGAAAATCGGCGCTGCGTTTGCACCGCGACCGGTCATCGTGCGCTTCTCCGACTTCAAGACGAATGAGTACGCGACACTCCTTGGCGGCGAAGCCTACGAGCCCGAGGAGGCGAACCCGATGCTCGGCTGGCGCGGCGCCAGCCGCTACTACGACCCAAAGTTCAAGAACGCGTTTATACTTGAGTGCCGCGCTCTCGTGAAAGTCAGGAAAGAAATGGGTCTCACCAATGTCATCCCGATGATTCCCTTCTGCCGCACGGTCAAAGAAGCTGAGAAGGTGCTCGGCATTATGGCGAAGAACGGTATTAAAAAACCCATCTATATGATGTGCGAGATACCGAGCAACGTCCTGCTGGCCGAAGAATTCTTGGACCTCTTTGACGGGATGTCTATCGGTTCTAATGACCTCACCCAGCTCACTCTTGGACTGGACCGCGACTCGGGCATTGTAACGCATATCGCAAATGAGAATGATGAGTCCGTGCGCGCGCTTATCTCGATGATTATTCGCAAGTGTGCAGCGCGCGGGAAATATCTCGGCATCTGCGGCCAGGGTCCCTCCGACCTGCCCGACTTCGCTGCGTTCCTCGTCAAAGAAGGTATTGAGAGCATGTCGCTCAATCCCGATTCAGTGATAAAAACGCTTGAACAGGTCGCGGAACTTGAAGAAAAATTATCCAGTTGATATGCGCATTGATTCTCTCAGAGCCAAACAAGTATTTGACACGCGCGGACGCGCAACTGTTGAAACAACGCTCACGATGCAACAAGGTTCGACCTTAAATCCGAATCCTCAAGGTCGAACCTTGTTGCATGCGACAGCCTCGGTACCGTCGGGGAAAAGCACCGGCGAACACGAAGCGCTTGAACTGGATGCGGCTCGGGCGATTGAGAATGTAAACGACGAAATAGCGAATGCGCTCAAAGAACGCGACTTCACGTCGCCCGATGAGCTTGACTCCTTTCTCATCAAACTCGACGGTACGCCCGATAAGTCACGGCTCGGCGCCAACGCGCTCCTCTCGGTCTCTATCGCCTCGATGCGGCTCTTCGCACTCGCTGAAGGTACTCTCCTCTGGAAAGCGGTTTCGCAACGTGCCGGAACAACTCCTTCGGCACCGCGATTGTATGTAAATGTCATGAATGGCGGCGTCCATGCTGATTTCAAACTTCCCTTTCAGGAATATATGCTTATTATCAAGGGCGCGCCGAGCACATCGCTCCCTCTCGCGCAGGAAATTTTTACCAAGCTCGGCGAACGGCTCGGCGGCAACACGCCGATGGGTGACGAAGGCGGGTACGCGCCGACGTTTGAGACGCTCGAGGAACCGTTTGAACTCCTCGCCGAACTCGTGAAAGAATTTCCGAACACTTCGCTCGCCATTGATGCGGCGGCGAGTGAGCTATTTCATAACGATACGTACCAACTTCTCGAGAAGTCGTATACGGCCGAAGAGCTTTTTCACGTATATGAAAACCTTGTCGCACATTTCCCTATTCACAGTATTGAAGACCCGTTCGCAGAAGACGCAACGGATGATTTTGTTCGACTGACTGCGGAACTCGGCGAGAAGGTCATTATCGTCGGTGACGACCTCACCTGCACAAATCCGTTGCTTATTAGTGAGGCGATACAAAAGAGAGCAATTAATGCCGTACTCATCAAACCGAATCAGATAGGCACTCTTCAAGAAGCGATTAAGGCAGTACAAGCGACGCAGAACGCTGGATGGAAGGTCATATGTTCGCACCGCTCGGGCGAGACCGACGACACCTTCATCGCTGACTTCGCCTACGGCGTCGGCGCGTACGGGCTCAAGGCGGGCGGCCTTGGCCAGCGCGAACGGCTTCTCAAATATGCTCGCCTCCTCGCCATCGAACGCGAAGCTGAAACAGTGTAAAATACATCTATGAACATTCATTACTTTTCGGGCGAGGCGTGGGAGGAGGCGTATGTGAAAGCGAAACTCCCGAACGAGGAGATTACGTTCCACGAGGGGCCGCTCTCTGCGTTCCCGGAGCTGACTGATGCGGATGCAGAAGTCCTGTGCACCTTTATAGAATCCCGCATCGGCGAGGCGGAGATGAACCGGTTCCCCGCCCTGAAATTCATTGCGACTCGCTCGACCGGCTACGACCACATCGACCTCGCGGCAGCAAAAGCACGAGAAGTCGTTGTCGCGAATGTGCCATTTTACGGCGAAAATACTGTCGCCGAATTCACGTTCGCGCTTCTCTTGGCGCTCTCACGCCGCATCATTGACGCGGATGAGCGCGTGCGTAACGGCACTTTCGTACCGAGTGGGTTGCGCGGCTTCGACCTCGCGGGGAAAACTATCGGCGTTGTCGGCACCGGGCATATCGGCGCGCACGTCATCAAAATGGCGAAGGGCTTCGGTATGAAGATTCTCGGATTCGACGTGATAAAGAATGACGAACTCTCTCGTTCGCTCAACTTTACTTACTCAACACTGCCTGAACTCCTCGCGGCCTCTGACATCATCACGCTCCACGTCCCCTACAATAAAGACACGCACCACCTCATCAATAAAGAAAATATCAGCTCCATAAAAAGGGGCGCGTACCTTATTAATACTTCACGTGGCGCTGTTGTAGAGACGCAAGCGCTCGTTGATGCGCTGAAGTCCGGCATCCTCGCCGGCGCCGGGCTCGATGTGCTTGAAGAAGAAAACAAACTATCAGAAAAAAAATTAGAAATCTCGATTGAAAATCAGTACCTTATCGAGCACCCGCGCGTCATCGTGACACCGCATCTCGCCTTTAATACGCAGGAAGCCGTTGAGCGCATTCTCGACACCACCATTGAGAACATCAAGAGTTTCGGGGCCGGCGTGCCGGAAAATACGGTTTCCTAAGGGCGCGTACGCAGGTCTTCGCGGAATCGCACCTCATCTTCGTCCATACCGAAATAGTGCGCGTACTCGTGCCAAATCGTCTCGGCGATGACAGTGCGAACGTCTTGCCCCTCCTCTCTCGCGGCGTCTTCTATCGGTACTTGATACAGCGTGATGGTGTCGGGCAGTGTTTCGCCGACGCCGTAGGAGTCGCCGCGCGCAGTACTCGGTATGCCCTGATACAGGCCGAGTAATGTCTCTCCTTCTGCGAGGCCCTCCCGTTTTCGCACTTCCTCCGACGGCCTATCCTCAACCAGGAGAGCGACATTTTTAATCTGAGTGCGAAATTTCTCCGGTATCAGCAGAAAACCCTCCTCCACTAATTTCTTGAATTCTTTGCGGTTCATATTCTGAAGTGTACAGGATTGCCGGTTCTCGGCGTCACAACCGTGTTGCGGGGTCCATAATCGAATCGACGATTTCACCCCGTATTTACTAGAGTTCGATTCCTGCCCCCATTTTTTGCTTTGCCAGCAGTAGTTCGATTCCTGTACCCGTCAAAAAGTGACAAAGATCTTCTTCACCTGTGCATCAATACGAATGTGTCCGCCATAAGGTAACGATATCTGAGGACTTGTGTGCCCGAAATCGAGATTCTGTACCACAGAGATTGTCGGGTTATATGCGCGAACGACTTTGAGAATAGTCTCACGCTGCTCAATGCGGTGAGCAGACTGCCACGCATCATCATGTTCGTTCCCGAATTCCCATGACTTCGGTCGTCCGACAATAATACCCTGCACGCGCGCGAGGATGCCACGTTCGCCGAGTGCTCGATAAACACGAAAGACATAGTCGGCTGAAGGCATCTCTTCGGACGTTTCGGTAAATAGAATCACATTCTCGAAATCTGAGAGGGAAGGAATCGCGATGTTGTGACGTAGCAGTTCATCTATCGATTCGAGACAGCCGCCCCAGCTGATGCCTTCGGCATTCTTATCGCCATCCCATTGCCAGCCATCGTTCGGTAAGAATGTTTCCAGCTTCTCGAGATTTGCTGGGTCATTCCAATCGAGGCCTATGTCGCTATAGACCGGACTTGCTTCGAGTTCATGTTCTCCCGATTCGAACAACGCGAGCTTCAAATATTTTAATGTGAACTCATCTATCTTCCCTTCCATAGCAAACTGCATAAACAATGCGCCTCCGTAGAAAGACTGCACGCCATTCATCCAAAGAAAATTCGCGAAGTGCGTATTGTCGCTGTAACCGAAGAACGGCTTTGGATTCTGTATGAAAGGTTCCGGCGGAAGATTCTTTATATACGTAACCTGATCATCACCGCCTATTGAAGTGATGATTCCTTTAACGCTCGGGTCCTCGAACGCGGCAATAAGGTCAGCTGCGCGCTCTTCACCCGTCGCTCCTAGCTTTTTCGTTGCTGGAAACTCTACGGGTTCGAGTTCAAAGATTTCTCGTAGACGTTTGAGGCCAAGCTCGTATACATGAGGGAATCTGCCGGGAGCAGCAAACGAAGGCGAAAGGATTGCGACCTTGTCGCCTTTCTTGAACTTATTTAAGTGAGCCATCGTCTTCATACTGAATCAGTATACCGTGTCTGGACAAACACAGAAGCCGCGACATATGTCGCGGCTTCTGTGTTCTTTACGAAGCTTCATGCCTGTCGGTACTGTACCCGTTTTCAGAGATTTCTGATGCATGACTGAGTTCTGCCATTTGATTTATGCAACTCACTATCGCGAATGTTGCTTATTGGTAAAATTGTGCTATTGTAGCGAATAGAAATTTGTCCTTCGTTAACTAAGTGAGGTCCATCATGAAAGAGAGAATTACAGCACATCTGCAAAGGAAAATTCGTGACGGTAGCACAACCATTGCGAAACAATTCCAAATACAATCTGCTCTGGAAAATCACGAAGTTCCAAACGATCCACTTGAAGAAGAATCAGCATTCTCTCCTGTCAAAGGCATCGTCCACAAATATCCCAATCGGGTGCTTTGGAAAACGACGTACCGTTGTGCCGCTCATTGTCGATTCTGCACAAGAATTCGGCAGATCGGGTCACCTGAGGGCGACTTACTGGACATCGACATTGAATCGGCGCTCCAGTACATTAACTCTCATCCTGAAATCGATGATGTAATTTTGAGCGGTGGAGATCCATTCGTGGTTCCGAAAACTTTGATGAAGATCATTGCGGGATTACGGGACATTCCGTCCGTGCGTGTGGTTCGTATAGGCACACGCCTTCCAATCCATTCACCCAAAAGCATGAGTTCCCCGCAAGTAGTCAAAGTACTTCAAGTGCTACAGTCGAACGCAGCAAACTTCCAGACGTACGTATTGGTGCATACGAATCATCCTGACGAACTCGATTATGAAGTCATGGATGCTCTACGGACCATACGTGTATACGGTTTCCCCGTACTGTCACAAACGGTATTTCTCAAAACCGTAAACGATGACGAGGAAGTCTTAGAAGAGCTTTTCAAGAAACTCTACTATTCAGGCGTCATCTCGTATTACATGTACCGATGCGACTACGTAAAGGGACTTGAACACTTCGTCTGCGACATTGCGCGAGAACGCGAAATCATGACAGCGCTTCATAAGCGTATGTCTGGAATTGCGTTGCCACAATATATCGTCGATGTTGAAGGCGTCGGTAAAATACCGGTTCCGCTTGGTTTTTGGGACGTCCCCGATATCACGCGTTGCCGAGACTATACCGACAAAACAATCCAACTGTAGAAAAGGAGTACGAAATGAGAGTATTAATTCTTTACAATGTCGCTACTGCACTCAAGAAAGGCGACGAACAGGATCTAATATGCGAACAGGAGATCCTGATTATCGTCCCACTCGTTGTTTCCCTCTTGAAATTAAAAGGGTACGACGTTGAGACGCTCGAGACTTCGTACTCTTTGTGGGAGAAATTAAAAGCTCGCAAAGGGTCCTTCGATATTGTCCTCAACATGGCGGAGGCGTTCGGGGGCGGCAACAACAACGAGGTGTTGATACCGATGATGCTTGAGGCGCTTGATATTCCATTCACTGGAGCGTCAGCGCACAATATGAGCCTCACGCTCGATAAAGCTCAAACGAAGTTAATCGCGCTCGCAAATGGGATACCGACGCCACGGTATCAAATCTTCCGAAAAGAAAACGAGGTGCTGCAAAGCGGACTTACATTTCCTCTCATAGTTAAGCCTATAAGAGAGGAAGCAAGTATCGGGATTTGGCTTGACAGTGTGGTACATGACATTGAGTCCTTGGAGCGGAAAGTGCGCGACACTCTACGACTCTACCGACAACCCGCAGTTGTCGAGACCTTTGTACTTGGTCGCGAGATTTCGGTTGGAGTAGTCGGTAACGACAACGACCTGCATGTACTTTCTCCTCTCGAATTCCTATTCAAAGGAGCAGAGACTCCTTTTGAGAAGATCCGATCGTACGAGTACAAGTGGGGCGGAAAACAGGAGCAGATGGTCAAAGTAGAACTGTCGAGCATCTTCGTTGAGCGGCTTGGCGAGTATACGAAACGTATGTTTACGGCAACGGAGTGTCGAGACTACGCTCGTATGGACTTTCGAATCCGCGAAGACGGAGAGGTGTTTTTACTCGAAGTTAATTACAATCCAGGAATCGGTCCGAACACACATGGTCTCAATAATACGTTGACCAAAATGGCTTCGTTTGAGGGATGTGGATTCGAAGATCTGGTTGAACGAATTCTCGTGGCGGCTATGCGTCGCGAACGTTTGATGTAAAATGAGGGTACCCACACGCGGGTGCCCTCTCTTTTTTTATATGCCCAAAATAAAAGATATTTTCGTTGCTAATACAGCTGAGGCATTTGCTTCACTGCTTGAAAGTAAAGCTTCTAACGAAAACTTACAGAAAGAGCGCGTAGAACACGAGACCGATCTCTCTCAGAGAGCACAATTTTGGGGAGACGACGATAAGGTGGTTATCACACCCGAACCAATCCCTGCCGCGCTATTAGAAAACAATTCAAGAAGACTTGGATATAAGAACGTAACAAACTTGTGGCCGAAAGAATCTAAATTGCGCCTTTGCGTGGCAATTGCCAACGACACTGTCCTGAAAAATAAAATTATTGAAATCATACGAGCGAATCCTAATATACGCATTTCTTCCTATGCCGCTACAGAAGAGTATGTTGATTTAATAAAAATTTTACAAAAAGAAGGAATTAATTTCGAAGTGACAAATCTACCTCACCTTGCAAATCCAATTCATTTAGTGCAAATGATTAGTTCGAAGAATGGCGTTCGAGAGATAATTAGCGATCTGTTCCCGAGAAAAGGAATAAGACTTCCAATCGGTTATATTTGTAAAGACAAGGGCGAGATCTTAAAAGCGATTTCTGAATTTCTCAATACAAATCGAGGTTTTGTCGTAAAAATCCACGACGGAGAATCTGGATGGGGCATTAAAATCGTGAACAAAGAAGATGTTCAGTCACTTGATCGGACACGTATGGATACTTGGTTGGAGAACCTATTTCAGTCAGATCGTATTTGGAAATCTGCTCCATATGTTGTCGAAGAGTTTGTCCTGGCCGATACAACAATTGCTGGAGGTTTTCCTTCTGGAGAAGGATATATAGACGGCAAGGGATTTACGTTTAATTATAGTTGTGGGCAAGAAGTAACAAAACAGGGAGAATTTGAAGGGATATCGATTGGGAAGTCCTTGATGTCCCATTTCTTTAATGAAAGTGTCGAAACAGCACTAAATATCGTTGGGGATAAGCTTCATAGTATTGGCTACAGAGGAAATTTTGATATTGATTTTGTAGCTGGTGCAGATGGAAATTTATATATACTCGAGTGCAACGCACGAATGACTGGAGGTACTCACGTACATGGCATCATATCTCATCTTAATATTAATCCTGAACAAGGATTCTATATACTCTCCAACGATTCGTTTCGTTATGAAAATAAGACTCAATCATCAGAAGAGATACTGCACGTTCTCTCCAATTTGCTGTATCCAATGAATGAAGAGGAGCGCGGAGTACTCATCTCGTTCACGAGCTCAACTCGTCCTGTGATTGGCATTATTGTGATTGGAAAAGATTCTGATGATACTCGTTCTTTAACAGAGCAAGTGAAGAGTAGTTTAGAAGCGCACTAGGTGATAAACTGACTAATATGGAGAAAGTAAAATTACTTCCAGTCAAACCGTTCCAAGAGACACTTGGAAGGGGTTACTGTGGGCCAGCAAGTCTCAAGATGGTTCTTGGATATTGGAACAACGAACAAAATGAGGAGGAGGTTGCGCTTCGATGCAAACGTGACCCTGAACTTGGCACAGATGACACCAACCTCAAAGAGGCTGCTGAGTCATATGGATTTAAAGTCGACATTGAAAACAACGCTTCATTCGACTCAATTCAACAATGGCTCGAACGCGGCATCCCGGTCATTGTTAATTGGTTTACCCGAGGTAGAACTGACTACAAAGATGACGAGGTCCCAGATGGACACTATTCGGTTGTCGTAGGGCTTGATGTTGCAAATATTTATCTGCAAGATCCGGAAACCGGTGGTTTACGTATACTTGATCGAGAAGATTTTATGCGAGTATGGTTTGACTTCAAACCCGCATATATTACTTCATGGGAAGATATGATAATCCGTCAACTTATTGCAGTATACCCTGTTACGAAATAGTCTTTCCCATTTCCTGAACTGCTTTAGCAAATATCTTTATACCATTCTCCGCGATGGTCTTTGTAAGAATAAGTGGCGGTAAAAAGCGTATGACATTGCTGTAATAGCCACCAAGCTCAACGATAAGACCATTCTCATAGCACAATTTCTTCACGAGTTTTGCAGCTTCTGGGAATGGTTCTTTTGCCATCTTATCCTTAACAAATTCAATACCAAACATCATACCGATACCTCGCACATCACCGATATGATGCGATGTCTTTTGAACAATCTCAAGACTTTCAACAATCTCCTTACCGAGAGATGCGGCATACGAGGCAACGTCATGCTTCTCTATAAATTCGAGAGCTACTAATCCAGCTGTCATAGCAATCTGATTACCTCTAAACGTACCAATATGCGTTCCGGGTTCCCATACATCGAATTCCTTTCGATACAAAATAAGTGAGAGCGGGTATCCGTTTCCTCCAATACCTTTCGACATGGTAATAATGTCTGGAACAGCTTCAGTGTGTTCAAAGGAAAACAGCTTTCCTGTCCGATAAAACCCAGATTGAATCTCATCGAATATAACCAAGATTCCATTCTTTCGGGCAATGTCGGTTATCTGTTCAAGCCAGCCCAGACTAGGAATATAAGTTCCACCTTCACCCTGCACAGGTTCGATGATAATCGCTGCTGGCTTATCAATTCCTGAGTGAGGATTTTCAAGACAGTATTGAAAATATCGTACACATTCTCCCGAACATGGTCCATCATCATGCGCAAATGGGCAACGATAAGGACTACAAAATGGCATGAAATGTACTCCCGGTATAAGTGGCGGAGCCGCTTTTCGATAAGAGAGTTTACTAGTGACACTAAGTGCACCCATGGTCATCCCATGATAGCCGCCCTGAAACGCAATTATGGAATGCCGATCTGTGACTATACGAGCTAATTTGATGGCAGATTCAACAGCGTCTGAACCAGTGGGACCACCGAAATTTATTTTTACCTTGTCACGAAGGGTTTCTGGAAGGGCTTGATTCAAGCGTTCCATGAATGCAATCTTTACCTCTGTTGGAAAATCAACTGCCTGAGTAAGAGAGTCTCCTCGGCCATTCACGGCATCAAGTATGTAGGGATTATTGTGTCCAAGATTAAAGACGCCACACCCTGCAAGAAAATCTATGTAAGTATTGCCATCAACATCTTCAATGATCGCTCCTTTCCCCTCCGCAAATGCAATAGGAATACCCCTAGGATAGGAACGATTATTACTTTCCAACTCCTCCTGTTTTTCAAGCAAAGCGATTGATTTCGGCCCCGGTACTGAACCAGTAATCTTTGCTTGATTGGTTGTATGAAGGTGCTCAAATATATGTCTTTTATTAAAAAGGTCTTTCGTCCCAGTTTTCTGGAATGAAATTCTCAACTAGAGTTCCTCTACCCTCTTTCATGGCCTGCTCGTATGTAGACTTTGCTAGTTGCATATCAAGAATACCCAATCCAAAAGGTGAGAAAATCACTCGTCCTGGTTTTTCAGGAATAGTTTTCAACTCGAGCAGCAACTCTCCGAGCGATTTCCGCAGTCGCCCTACCCAACCAAGCGCTTCGCTATCGCCTGCGCCGTAAGTAATACTGTCTCCCCAGATACCAATTTCCATAATGAATTTATTGTAACTTACTGCCAATCTCGATGCTCGCTTTGGCGGGCGTAATTAGTACCCATCCGATGCCCGCCGTGTTCTTGAATCCGAGCGTGAGTACTTCCGATTCGAAGGAGCCGATTTTCTTGATTGGAAAATTAACCACGCAGCAGACGAGCATTCCCTGTAGTTCTTCTTTCGTATGAGCGCCAATCGCCTGAACACTCGATGACTTGATACCGATCTCTTTACCGAAATCAATTCTTAACTTGAACGCCGGATTCCGCGCTTCTGGAAAATCCTGCACTTCAAGTATCTTTCCCACCCGGATATCTACTTTTTCAAAATCGTCGTATGAGATGGTCATGATTTTATAGTTTCTTTGCTAGCAGCCAATCTGGCGGGGTGATAAATGTGATGGATTCCCAGCCATCTATTTCTTGTTCGGTGAAATCGAAGTGCATTTGATAAATGGTTTCTACGCTCCCATGCATCGCCGTGTTCCAGTCAAATCCAAGATCGCTTGCGACTCCTTTCACCAATTCCTCGGTCGGTCCCTCAAGCTCGACGAATGTCGGAACCCAAGGCCACGTGTCGATAGTTACTTCGATGCCCCTATAGTTCCACTTCTCTCGCTTGGTTTCTTGATAGGCCTTTACCGCCATCCCAATTGCTTCAAGAAATTGACAGATTTTATCAAAATCATCCACCACCACATTGACCTCTTTCGTACCGTGCAATGTTCTATCGTTTAATTGCTTGTAGCTAAGCGTGACTTTATCACTCTCATCACGAACCCGAATCCAGCCACCCATTTTCTCTAGACGCCGATCTGGGTAATCGAAATTCTTACGACGCATCAGCACTTCTGGATGTTCAAGAACCGCCCCTTTTGTCTCTAATGCCGACCGCAATACCCCCACATCTACATCGGGGAATTTCGCCTCAATTTCGGTCTTCATATTCCCTAAGTATAGCTTGAGACGGGAATCCCTGCCCCTATACACCCAGGCGGAAAGTAGGAACTGAAGTAAACGCTGATTATCGCCAGTTCGATTCCTACGCCCCTGTTCGAAAGAGGGTAAATTTCGACGTGATTGCGACACGAAACGTCGCCGAATACGGGAGTCGGAATTGAACTGGATATATGTTGTATCTACTACATAGCCGAAAACCCGCGCATGGAAATGCGCGGGTTTTCGGGTGAACATGGGCGCCGGTACAGTACCGACTTTGACGGGGACCGGAATGGTTCCGGCGTCACAACCGTGTTGGGGGCGCCAGACTATGACTGGACTTATCCAAAAAGTATCATATATGGCTTAAATACTAGATATTTTATAATTTAACACCTCTATGCAGTTGCAAAATATGGCCTAATCTTATACAATCTGATGTATCAAGCACATAAGATTATGAACGATAAATTCAACAGCCGAATACATTCCTTGCCGAACGAAATCTCGGAACTTATTCGTCAGATAGATGAGCTTCGCGGGCAGTGGGTAGAAGGTGCCGAGTTGGAACGGCAGGTGCTTACACGCTTGCGGAAGTCGGTGCTCGTCACTTCGACGGGCGCGTCAACGCGCATCGAAGGTTCTGAACTCTCGGACAAGGACGTTGAGAAGCTCATGCGCGGTTTGTCGCTCAAACGATTTCGAAGTCGCGATACACAAGAGGTGCAAGGATACTACGAATTGCTTACGAATGTCTTCGATTCGTATCAGTCCATCCCTTTCTCCGAGGGGACGATCAAATTCTTCCATCGCGAGCTCTTGAAGCATGCCGAGAAAGATACTGAACATCGAGGCGAATACAAAAAGAAAGAAAATCGTGTTGAGATGGTAAACGCAGCGGGAGATTCTGTCGGCGTCTTGTTCGACACTACGCCCGCGTATCTGACCGGAAAAGAAATGTTGGAGCTCGTGGAATGGACACAGCAGGCAATCATTGAACGCAAAATCCATCCATTGCTTGTCATTGGCAATTTTATCGTGGAATTTCTCTCTATCCACCCGTTTGAAGACGGCAATGGACGGCTTTCTCGCGTCCTCACCAATCTGCTTCTCCTCCAGCAGGGCTATGTCTATATGCCGTATGTCTCGCACGAGAAAATTATCGAGGACAATAAAGCCGAATACTACCTCGCGCTTCGCCAGAGCCAGCAGACATTCAAATCCCATACCGCGGACATTACGC